>Charlie_p2__coassemble_949_pt1 | contig 63872 bp, 63 predicted proteins | sample Charlie_p2__metabat2_low_PE_014 | metagenome-assembled genome bin Charlie_p2
TTTTATCAATCAAATATAACTTTTTTAATAACAATATGTTATAATAATAGACACATAATCAGGAGGTAATTTCAATGGAACACATAAATCTTTTAATAAAACCATCATCTAGTCTTTGTAATATAAACTGTGATTATTGTTTTTATAGTGATGTTGCTTCTAATCGTTCACATCCAAGTTTTGGATTCATGTCTTTGGATACTTTAGAGAGATTGGTTAAAGAAAGTTTTAAAACAGCTAAAAACTCTATCAGTTTCTCTTTCCAAGGGGGAGAACCTACACTTATAGGCATTGAATTTTATAGGACATTTCACAATTTTGTAAAAATATATAATACTGACAATATAGATGTTAATTTTACTATGCAAACCAATGGAATTTTATTAAACAAGGAGTGGGCTACTCTTTTTAAAGAGAATAACTATTTAATTGGTATCTCTTTAGATGGCCATAAGGATATTCATAACTTCTTTAGAAAGGATAGAACTGGTAAAGGAACTTTTAGTGAAACATTTAAAAATATTAAACTACTTCAAAAAAATGGGATAGATTTTAATATCCTTTGTGTTGTCAACAAAAAAACTGTTGAAAACTTAAAGGATATCTATCTTTTCTTTAAAAATTCTAAGTTTAAATATCTACAGTTTATCCCTTGTTTAGATAGATTGGATAATTCAACTGGAGACTACTCTTTAACAGAAAATGACTATGGATATTTTTTAGATGAGCTTTTCAATCTATGGTATACAGATTTAAAAAGTAAACGATATACAAGTATCCGTTTCTTTGATAACCTACTATCCATTATTTTAAATAATCGAGCTGAATCTTGTGATATGAATGGGCACTGTAGTGTAAATACTGTTGTTGAGAGTAATGGAAATATCTATCCCTGTGATTTTTATGTTCTTGATGAACTATTACTTGGAAATATTCATGATACCTCTTTAAAAGAGATTCTAACTTCTGAAAAAGCCTATAACTTTGTAAGAAGTTCACTAAAAATTGATAAAGAGTGCCAAACATGCAGCTATTTTAATCTTTGTAAAAGTGGATGTAGAAGACATAAAAATTTCCAAGATGGATCCTATAAAAATAGATTCTGTAACTCTTTTAAATACTTCTATTCTAAAAATATAAATAAACTTTTGGAGGTTAGTCGTTCACTTTAATTTTCAATTAAATTTTAAAAGGAGGGTATTTCTCCTGCTAGATTTTTTTAGAAAATTTAGAGAACCTATAGAAAAAAGAGGAGAGTTCAGTGAAACTGAATCTCTCCTTTTTTACTTTTATTGTTGAACTCTGTCATATGCTCTTTGATTTATTTCAATAAGCTCATTTAACCCAAGCTTATTCACTCTTTCTACAAATTTATCATATGACTTATCAAAATCCTCAGCACCTAAAACCCATTTTTGGCTCATCTCATCTAAAGCCATAGATATTTGTGAGTTTATCTTTTGTACCTTCTTTGTCTCTTCAGGAGTATATTTAAAAAGTGGAACTTGATCCATTATATATCCATTTGCCATATACATCTCTGACCACTCTGTAGCCTTTTTATCTCCCCAAGCTTTTTCATACTCATAATCCTGACGAGCTCCTATTTTAAATTGTAATCCATTATCTCTTAAAACTTGAAGTGGATTTGTTCCAGGAGCTTTCATAACTTTATCTGTGTAGTGCTTTTTACCATTTTCATCTCTTACAAAAGTATCTCCCTCCACTCCCCAGTTATAAAGTTCATATCCTTTATCAGAGAACCAATAATCCATATATTTTATAATTGTTACAGGGTCTTTTGCACTTGCTGATATTCCCCAACCTCCTAATGATGTTGTTCTTGCATCTGGAGCGTAACTCTGCCCTTTATACTTTGGAGGTGCTATCGCTATAAATTCAAATTTTTCATTTTGCTTTTTTAACTCCTCATCATTGTTATATCCAGCTGTACTAGCAAACCAATCAAATGTTGCTCCTCCCACATCATTACGTAACATATAATCTCTTCCACTAAACCCTCTTGTGTATATCTCAGGATCTATCAATCCCTCTTTGTACCATTTTATTACCTCAGGCATAGCCTCTTTAAATCTTTCTTGAGTAGGTCCATATTTAACTATTCCATTATCTAAATAGAAGCCATATTGAGCACCAAACAATCCAACTAACTCCTTTGTTGCAAATTCAATTGTTCTATCAAAATATGGTATCTCATCAGCTTTTCCATTTCCATTTGGATCCTGCTCTTTAAAAGCTTTTAAAACTTTATAAAAATCATCCATAGTTTCTGGAGTTTGTAATCCTAATTTATCTAACCAATCCTTTCTTATAAATAGCCCTTGTGATGCCTTCATAGCATACCAATCATAGTAGCATGGAATATAGTATATTTTACCATCTGCTGCCACAGCGTCCATTTTATATCTAGGATATTTTTCGAAAAATGCCTTTATATTTGGAGCATGCTTATCTATTAGATCATTTAAAGGTACCATCCCACCAGACATACCTAAATTCTCTATTTTCTCTGGATATGCATAAGAGATTATATCTGGTAAATTTCCAGATGAAACTGCTAAATTAAATGCTTGAACCTCATCAGTTAAATTTTTTGATGTTGCACTTTCCAATTTGATATTTGTATCTTTAAATGCCTCTTTAAAAATTAGCCAGTTTTCATCAAACACCTTTCCATTTTGAATCGCTAAAATTGATAGTGTGACTGGTTTTTCCGTTATTTTATAGTTTTCTGCTTTACCCTCACTGGAGAAACTCTTCGCTCCCAATAAAGCCAAAGATAAAATTAACATAGTTTTTTTTCTATACATCTCTAATCCCTCCTTCAAACATCTCTTATTGTGAGTATACACTTTAATATTTATAACTTTCAATGGTTATTTTTCTAACTATATGCTTTTTTCCTGTTTTGAATATACGATTTTTTTATATTGAAAACAGAATATTTACTTATCTCATGACTAAATGTATTATAAAATAAAAGTTACTATTTACTTATAAATTCATCAATTATATTTTTTAAAATAGGTATATTTTATTGATAATACTATATTTATAATATTGTTGATGATTAAAATTCATATGGAGGGTTCAATGGATAAACTATTTAAACAGGCAAATAAAAAGATAATTGATACCTGTGATCTACTTTGCGAAAACACTTTTATTTTTAATCACAAATGGGATATGGAGGTTTGCAAAACACCTTTTACCTTTTCTAATGATATTCTTTGGAATAAAATCCCCTTTGGTGATCCTGAGTGGACTTTTATGCTAAATAGACATAAGTTTTGGATCTATTTAGCTAAAGCCTATACACTAACTTCCAACCAAAAATATTTGGATACCTATATTTATCAAGTTAACTCTTGGATTGATAGTGTAGATATTTTTAAAGAGGAGTATAAAAATTGTGCTAGAACTATTGAAATAGGTATTCGATGTTTAAATTGGATAAAATCAATACATATTTTAGAAAATTCATCCCATGATTTAAAAAAACTTGAAACTAAAATGATTGAATCTCTTATCTCTCAAAGTAAAGTTTTAATAGATGTTTATGACGATTTCAGAACTCTCAGTAACTGGGGAGTTATGCAAAATTGTGGTCTTATCTCCTTAGCTCTTAACTATAGAGAACGATATCCTATTCTAAATGAATATTTAAACACTGCTCTTAAAAGATTGGAACATCAGTGTATAATCCAGATTCTCCCTGATGGTATCCATTGGGAGCAGTCGCCTATGTATCAAAATGAAGTCCTAAACTGTCTTTTAGATATAGCATTTGATTATAAGCACCTAACTTTAGATATACCAGACTTCATTTTAAAAAGTATTGAAAAACTGGCTTATAGTAATGCATATATGAAAAAACCAAACCATTGTCAACCTATGCAAGGGGACAGTGATGAAACAGATTTAAGAGACATTATCACCAAGGCAGCATACATTTTAAATGATGGTTCTCTTAAATACTTTGGATACGACTATGTTGATCCTGAATCTATCTGGGATATAAAAAGTGAAAATATCTCAAAGTACAGTCAGATATCTATTAAAAAACCTGATTTTACCTCTATTGCCCTTAAAGAAAGCGGTAATTTTTATTTGAGAGACTCCTTTGATAAGAGCAGTAACTACCTTTGGTTTAGATGTGGAGCTTTAGGTAGTGGTCATGGTCATGGTGAACATCTACATTTTGATTTAGTTTGTAAGGGTGAAAATTTTATAAGTGATCCTGGAAGATTTACATATGTTGAAAATAATCCTGATAGAGAGTTTTTAAGAAGTTGTTTTGCCCATAATACAACTCTAGTTGATAATATACCTTTTAGTGAGTTCAATGGAGCTTGGGGTATAACCAAAGCTGCATTAACTCTTAACTCCTATCATCTATTTAAAAATGAATTTGACTTTGTGGAGGGTGGGCATCTAGGGTATCTCTCTTTAAAATCCCCTGTTGTTACCAATAGAAAAATTTTATATTTAAAAACATATGGTATCTGGGTTATAATTGATGAATTTTTAACTGAAGGGGTTCATGAGTACTCTCAAATATTTAATTTTGAACCTGATAAGCTCCCTGAACTTATGAATCAAAAAGCTTCTATTAAGGGTGTTTCCACAGATTTATTTATGTACTGGTCCAATCAAGAGATAGATTTAAATTTAAAGAAAAGCATTTTCTCTACTGAATACAATAAAAAATCAGTTAACTATCAAATAATCTCCTCTATAAAAGGCAATGGCAATAAGACTATTTTTACCGTTTTATCATGTGAAGAGATTAAAGTTAATAGTATCCCTGTTTTTAGAGGTGATAGGAGTTTCGTTCCAACTTCTGAAGCTGATGCCATAGAGATAGTTTTAGATTCACAAAATTCAATTACAGTTTTCAACGGAATGATTGATATTAACAATCAGAAAAAGAGTTATCTAATCAAAGATACTCTATTCTATGGGAAAACTGGTTTTATAAAAAAATCTGGCGATAATATCTCAATAGAGGTTATCAAATATTAAAAAAGTATCCCCTTAGATTACTCTAAGGGGATACTTTTAAATCTTCTCTACCGTTATTCTATTCAATAGATTATTTATCGTATTTAAATCAACAGTTCCTGTTCCTTCCATCATAGCATTGGAGATTCCACATGCCATAGACCATTTCAAAGTCTCTTCCAGTGTTTTATTTGTGTTTAATCCATAAGCAAATCCTGCTATGGCAGAATCTCCGCTTCCCACTGGATTTTTAATCTCCACTTTTGGAATGTTTATTTTGAAAACCTCTTCATTTTCATCTATAAATATAGCTCCATCCTTACCTAAAGATACCAATAGATTTTTACATCCGATACTCTTTATCTCCTTAGCCCCATTTAAAAGCTCCTCAAAAGTTGATAGTTTTCTACCTAACAACCCCTCTAGTTCCTCTCTATTTGGCTTTATTAAATATGGATTTCCCTTTATTCCATCAAGCAGATACTTTCCACTTGTATCAAGAATAACTTTTTTATTCTTTGCAAGTTGACATATAGTTTTATATATATCCTGCTGTACTCCCTGAGGAACACTACCACTTACACATATAGTCTCAAATCTATGTATATTATTTTTGAAAAATTCTAAAAATTTCTCAATATCTTGCTGTGGTATATTCTGCCCAGGCTCTAGTATCTCAGTTTGTGTATCTTTTCCCAATATTGCTATACAGCTTCTTGTCTCTGAATCTGTCTTTATAAAACTATCTACAACTCCATCTTCCTTTATCTTAGAGCTAATCCATTCACCACTGTTTCCACCTAAAAATCCACTGGCTTCTACACCCTCTCCCAATAGACGTAAAACTCTGGATACATTTAGACCCTTTCCACCTGCTGTTTTATTGGATTTTCCTCTAAAAACACCATTAACTTCAAAATTATCAATTTTATACCTCACATCAATTGCAGGATTTAAAGTTATTGTCAATATCATATCTATCCTCTATTGTCACTTTTACACATTAATATCTTATCTACTACCACTTTTTTCATAGCCTCTTTTGCTGGGATTAAATATTTTCTTGGGTCACTCTCATTTGGATTTTTTAAGAAAAACTCTTTTAAGCTCTCTGCAAAAGGCATTTTTAGCTCTGTCGCTATATTAACTTTACATATTCCATCTTTAATTGTTTCTCTTACTGAGTTAAATGGAACTCCTGAAGCCCCATGAAGAACTAAAGGAATATCCACTACTTTTTTTATCTCTTTCAATCTCTCATAATCTAATTTAGGCTCATTTTTATATAGCCCATGAGCTGTTCCTATTGCAACTGCCAATGAGTTTACACCTGTTCTTTCTACAAACTCCTTTGCTAATTTTGGATCTGTATATGAAGACTCTGATTCATCAACTACTAAATCATCCTCTTGCCCAACTAATTTTCCTAATTCAGCCTCCACACTTACATCATATCTATGTGCAAAATCTACAACCTCTTTTACTATCTTTACATTCTCCTCAAATGGATGATGAGAAGCATCTATCATCACAGATTTACATCCTAAAAGGATAGCTTTTTTTATACTTTCTACATCCTCATGATGATCTAGGTGGAAAGCTATTGGTATATCATACTTTTCACTTGCTGTCTCAATCATATTTATTAAATAGTCAATTCCTGCATATTTAACTGTACTAGGTGTCGCTGCTAATATCACTGGCGATTTAAGTTCATTCGCTGTCTCTACAACCACCTGGATTGTTTCTAAATTATGGATATTAAAAGCTGGTACTGCGTACCCTCCCTTTTGTGCATCTAATAACATTTGATTTGTTGAAACTAACATTTTGATTCCCCCTTATAATCGTATATAATTACTCCTTGTACTACTCTGTTTACCTCTCCTGTTGGACACGGATTATCTGGATTTATACCATAGCTTAAAGATTTATAAAAAGCAAATAACTGTGCAAAATAGATATATCCAAACATATTGAAAACTTCATCTATTCCATCTCTATTGCTATTAAATGTAAAGTAATAGTGTGAATTCTCTTTAGCTTCCTCTGAGTTTTTCATATCTAAAGTTACTAAAGTTTTCTTTTTATTCTCATTATACATCTCTTTTAATAGATCTAACTCATATTTTCTTGTATATTCATTATTTGATAACATAGTTATAATCATTGTTGTATCATTTATTATTGACTTTGGTCCATGTCTAAATCCAAGTGGTGAATTATAGTGTAAACTTAGATTTCCTGCTGTTAATTCCAGACATTTTAGAGCAGATTCTTCTGCAACTCCCTTTAAGCATGAGCTTCCTAAATACACAATTCTTGATATATCTAACTTGATTAAGGCATCTATTAGAGCTTTCATTTTTTTATCATCTATCTCTTTAATTGTACTTTCTATAATCTGCTTAATCTTATCTAAACATTTTAAATTAAATATCAATAGCCCTGTTAATGACATACAAGTGAAGCTACTAGTCATAGCGAATCCCTTATCATTAGATTCCTCAGGCATCAATAACACTAAAGATTTTGAATCCTCTTTTTTATTTTCTGCTAATTTTCCATCTTTATTACATGTTATTACAATATGGCATACATCCTTAACTATCTCATCTGCTAACTTCACTGTAGCAACACTTTCCGGACTATTCCCTGAACGTGCACATGAAACTAATACCACTTTCTCATCTTTTTTTAAATAGTTTTCAGGATTGGAAACAATATCTGTTGTCGCTATTGAAAGTACATTTCCTCCTAAAAAAGGAGTTATACTATTTCCAACAAACTCTGAAGTTCCAGCTCCTGTAAAGATAACTTTTCTATTTTTTATATCATATTTCTCAAAGAACTCCTCTATTTTTAAAGAGTTTTTTTCAATATTTTCAATCGTTTCTACCCATAATCTTTTTTGTTGCTCAATCTCTTTTAATGTACAAAATTCTTTCATTTATTTACTCTCCTCCCATAGTTTCAATCCATAAAGTGCTGATCCATAAACAGGTGTATATTTAGGCTCAATTATCTGTGCATCAACTTCATTCTCTCTCAAATAGTTCTCCAAATCTTTAAATATATATTTTGAAGCTTTAAATACTCCACCTACATAGGAGACTTTTATGGGCTTTTCTAAAAAATCTATCTTTTCTGATATAGATTTAATCATTAGTCCTATCTCCACAGCCGCTTCTTTAAATATCTCTAAACTATATGGATCATTTGCTTCTGCCGCCTTATAAACAATTGTTGACATCTGTGCTATTTTTCCTCTATCCAAAGAGTATTGATTGTAGATTAAATCTATTAACTCAAAGTCCTCTTTTAAATTAAGCTCCTCTTTCATCACTTCATATAGGGGAGTTTTAGGATACCTTCCATCCGATTGCTTAGTGAAAATCTCTATACCTTTTTTAGCTATCCAATAAGCTGACCCCTCATCACCACAAGCGTGTCCCCAGCCACTAGTTCGAGCTTCCTCTCCCATCTCATTTATTCCATATCCTATTGCCCCTGTTCCTGCTATTATATTGATCCCAGGAAGGCAACCTAAAGAACCTGCCCAACCAGCCTTCATATCATTTCCCAATTGAAAATCTATTCCAGTCCATGATTTTTTGGCAATATCCTCTATTATTTTCTGATCCTCTTTTATCTCTCCATAGCCAGGGATACCTGCAAATATATACCCTATGCTATCTCTATCTATATTTAACTTTTTCATTACCTCTTCCAATATTGAAGTTAGTAACTCTTCAAGTCCATCAAACCCTATTTGTAAATAGTGTCCCGTACCTCGTTGAAAACTTAAAACCTCATCTTTATTTTCATCTATTACAGAAACTGCTGTTTTTGTACCGCCACTATCAATCCCTATAAAAAACTTCATAATATACCACCCCGTATTTTTCACTACTGGTACATACCAGTTAAAGTGATTATAATTCTTTTTTACTGTTTTGTCAATTCTTTTTACAAAAAAGTCTCAGAAAAATTTCTGAGACTTTCTTATCTATATTCCATCTATACTTTCATCACTCATATTAAGCTCTCTTTTTTCAAACTTTACAAGAGAATCTTTTCCATAGTTTATTATCTCATCTACACTATCCTTTAGTCCACTTTCATCTCTATGCTCTATTGCAGCTAAAACTATTGGTATATTAATTCCTCCTAACACATAGGCATCTTTTAAACTCTCTGTCATTGTTACAGCAGTGGAAAATGGTGTCCCTCCCGCTAAATCTGTTAAAAAAAGTATACCTTGAGTGTCATTATTTTCAATACATAGTCTATATTTTTCCTCTAACTCCTTTGTTCCCATACCGTCATTAAAATTTATAAACTCTATATTAGATTGCTTCCCTATTATATATTCCAATGTTTTATCAATACTGGATGCAAATTCTCCATGACCGCTTACAACTATTTTAAACATCTTTCTCTCCTCATTTTTTATAGTATACCGATTAAGCTTCCTAATATTCCAACTACCAGTGTTATCATAATCAGAGTTATTGGTGTTTTCTTTTTCTTTAATAGATAAAACATAAGTAATGTATACAGTAGTGGTAACATATTTGGCATTATCTTATCAATCACATCTGTCTGTATATTAACAGTTGTACTTCCCATCTCTATAACATATGGTATGCTCAGTCTAACAAATGATGCAATTAATCCTCCAACAACTGTCAGTCCTAAAATTAAAGAACCTTTAGTTACATATTCAGTGTCCCCTTGTAATTTTTCAATAGCTTCCACTCCCATTTTGTATGAGTAATGCATCAAGAAAAATCTTAAAAAAATATGTACACAGTTAAATATCAATAAAAATATGATAGGTCCAGCTATACTTCCCTCTAAAGATAGTGAAACCCCTATACTGGCAGCTATTGGCAGTAGTGTGAACCAAAATAAAGCATCTCCTATTCCACCTAATGGTCCCATCAGTGCTATTTTAATTCCTCTTATAGCCTCTTGACTCTCTTTATTTTCCTCCATGGCAGTTACAATACCCTGTACAAAAGTCACTAAAAATGGATGTACATTAAAAAACTCCATATGCAACTTCATAGACCTAGAGAGATCCTCTTTATTCTTATGAATTTTTTTTAGAGCTGGAATCATACTATATAACCATCCACAAGCTTGCATTCTTTCATAGTTAAATGAAGCTTGAAGTAAAAAGGATCTCCATACCATATGATTCAAATCTTTTTTTGTTATAACTTTCTCTTGGCTACCATCAACATATCCATTATTATTATATTCCATCGCTATAATCCTCCTCCTCTGTAGATGCTAAGGCCATTCCCTTCATCTTATCCAAACTTTTACTCTTTTGATAATCATATATGGCTATTATAAATCCGATTGCTGCAATAGCTATAACTGGTAGATTCAAATAAGTAGCTAATATAAAACCAAGTACGAAGAAAATTATATACTCTTTTTTAAACATTATATTTAATAATAGTGCGAATCCTATAGCAGGCATCATTCCTCCAGCCACTCCAAATCCCTTTATTAACCATGGAGGTAGTAGTGAAACTATTCCTTGAGCTGCCTCTGCTCCAATTGAAATAGGTAGGAATACCACTGTAAAGTAGAATGCAAATAGAATTGCCATTCCCAGATAGTTGATTCTCTCTATCCCTTTTGTATCACAACTCTCAGCATATTTATCCGCTTTATGCATAACAGGAGAGAAAAAAGTGAATAGAAGTGTTATACAAGCCTGAACTGCTACAGCAAAAGGGATTGCTATTCCAACTGCCACAGTGGGATCTTGTTTTGCCATTATTGCAAAAGCTGATCCAATTATCCCACCTACAACTACATTGGGTGGCTGTGCTCCTCCCACAGGTACAGCTCCCATCCATACTAATTCCAGTGTTGCTCCAGCTATAAGTCCCATTTTCATGTCACCCAAAATAAGTCCTACAATCAGACCACTTACCAATGGTCTATGGATATGTGACAATCCATCAAACAGATCTATTCCTGCTAACCCCGCATAAATAGCTACCAAAAAAGCTTTTAATATCATCTATATCCCCCCTATTTTATTAGTTCTAATATATTTTCCTTTCCCTCCGTCGGAACTCTTTGAATCTCTAACTCAACACCCATATCTGCTAATTTTTTAAAAGTTTGTATATCATTTTCATCCACACAAACAGCTTTAGATATCTGCTTTTTACCCTCTGCCATATGCATATTACCTATATTTACTCTCTTTATTGGAACTCCACCTTCAACAAGTTTTAATATATCCTGAGGTGTTTCTGCTATTATTGCAATAAGCTGTCTTGGAGCAGCTTTATGAATAATATCTATAGTTTTCTGAATAGAGAAATACCTTGTTTGTGCATCTTTTGGTGCTGCTAAGTTCATTAAACTTTGTCTTGTTGGATTTTGCGCCACATCATCATTTGGAACTAGAAGTAGGTTTGCTCCTGAATGTTGAGCCCACGCTGTTGCCACTTGCCCATGGATCAATCTGTTATCAATTCTCACTAAAACAATATTTGGTTCTCCCATAAAAACACCTCGCCTTATTTTATTGTATGTACCATTTTTATTGGTACGAGTATACCTCATTTTTTTTAGTTGTCAATATTAGATTTTTATATTTTTTTATAATTTACAGTTTAATATTTTATATTAAATTATTTTTACAAGACAAATCCTTATAACTCTGGTATAATTTGAAAAAAATCAAACTTTTAAGGAGGTATCATAATGATTGATAAGTCTTCTACTACACCACTATATTTGCAACTTGTGGATATTATATTAGAGCAAATAAAATCTGGTACATACCACGAAGGAGATAAGATTCCCTCTGAAAGAGAGTTATCCGAAACCTTTTCAATTAGTAGAGCCACTGTTAGACAAGCTCTATCAGAGCTTGAAAAACAAAACGATATCTATAAGATTCATGGTAAGGGAAATTTTGTTTCAAATAGTAAAATTGACCAGGAGTTAAATGGTTTTTACTCTTTCAGTGATGAGATGATTAAAATTGGAAAAGTACCTGGAAATAAGATTTTAAATCTTATTTTAAAAGAGGCTGGAAATGTTATTGCTACAAAATTAAATATAAAGCCCACTGATAAAATTTTTGTTCTCAACAGAGTCCGTTTAGCTGATGGAGAGGCTCTAATGTATGAAACTACATATCTTCCACACTGGAGATTTAAAGAGCTTCATGAAAAAGAGATAGAGTTAAATGGTCTATATAACCTTATAAAAACAAAATACAATGTTTCTATATCCTATGCAGAGGAAACATTTTCACCCTGTATTTTAAATGAAAATGACAGCCTCTTTTTAAATGCAATCTCTGGAGACTGTGGTATGATTTTAGAGAGATGTACTTTTGAAAAAAACAATATTATTGAATACACAAAGTCAATTGTAAAAGGAAATAGTTTTAAATATAAAGTACGTTTAAATAATCTTTAAACTTATTTATTTTTAATATTTATTCAAGGATTTATAGCTTTTTACTTGTAAATTATTTTAATTTAAAGTTTAAAGTTATAAAATCTGAGGAGGATATTGGATGAAAAGCAAAAATATATATCTTGTTGCTGCTATTGTTGGAATGGCTGGATTTATATTTGTATATGACTCAGCTAATCTAGGAAGTTCTATAAAATATATTCAACCACACTTTAATCTACTTCCAAATGAAATTGGAATTCTTGTTGCTATATCACTTTTAGGGAATTTTTTTGGTAGCCTTTTGGCCGGTTATTTTACTGATAAAATTGGTCGGAGATTGACGATGCTCTATGGTGTTATTGTGGGAATCATTGGTCTTTTACTCGCATCACTAGCACCCTTTATCACTATTTTTTACATTGGTAGAATCATTTTTGGATTCTCAGTTGGTTTAGTTTTCGTTGCAGCTCCCATGTATATAACAGAGGTAGCTCCAGCTTCAAAAAGAGGACGGGCTGGTTCTGTTAGACAGCTTCTTTTAGCTTTTGGATTGATTTTAGGTTATACTGTGGGATTCTTTTTTAACTATTTTTTCCCTTTAGAGTGGAATATTAGAGTTGGATGGCGTATATTAATTTTTATTGAAATTGCACTGTTGATTATTATGTTTTTCACAATGTTAACTCTTGTTGAAAGTCCTCGTTGGCTTATAATTAAGGGACGAGTTGATGAGGCTAAAAAAAGTTTAGAAGATTTTATTGAATCAAAAGAGAGAGTTGATCTAGTTTTTTCTGAAATGCTTGCAAATAACTCTCCTGAAATTCAGGGGAAAAAGGTGAAAATTCGTGGTGGACTTATCTACGCTCTGTTTCTTTGCGTTATTTTCCCGATTTTTAGACAGCTTTCTGGGGTTAATGCTATAACTTACTACGCTCAAAAAATATTTGCACTAATTTCCAGTGATACACCAAATTTAGCTTACTTTCAAAGTATTTTTATAGGTGTTTCTGAACTTTTTGGAGCAATTTTTGTTGTAGCTTTTGCTGATAAAATGGGAAGAAAAGTTCTATTGTTGGTTGGGGCTGCAGGAATGTTTTTTTCAGAGGCTATTATCGCCTATTTCCTATATAAATCTCAAGTTGGACTAGATTTATCCTATTTTATATACATATATAATTTTTTCTTTACAATATCTGCAGGAGCTATGCTTACAGTTTATATCTCTGAAGTTCTTCCAACTGTTGTTAGATCTAAGGGGAGTTCTCTAACTGGTATGATAAACTGGATTGCTGATGCCGCTATTATCTACTCCTTTCCTCTACTAAATGCCAATATATATTTAACTGAAAAATTTCATGGCTCAATTTCATTTATTATTTTCTCCATATCTATGCTTGTATTCTTTATAGTGATTTTATTCCTACCTGAAACTAAGAATAAAACCCTTGAAGAGATAGCTGACTATTGGAAAACAAAAGGGGATTGGGAATAGATTAAGGGGCTAATCCAAGCCCCTTTTATTTTTAATTTAACTTTTGATCCTTATCCTCTTTATCATACTCTATAACTCTTCCCAATGAATCTCCTGGTTCGCTATACGGATAATCTTTTACACTTGCTACAACTCCACTATTTGGTGATTTATACTCCTTTATAACCTTTCCAAAAGCATCATATTGGACAAATAATATATCATCTTTTTTCACTTTATCTTTAACTTTAACTTTTGCCTCAACAAAACCACCTTTTTCAGCTCTTATACGACTCCATGAATTCCCATAAAATGTTTCAATATCTGGTTTTACCTCTTTTCCACTCAGATTATCCCAAAATATAAGGTTATTTATAACACCATTGGTAGCTCTCTCAACTATTAAAGCCTCCTGTGTTTCACCTGATCCCAGTTCAAAGGTAATACTTGGAATTCCTAAATCTACAAATGAAGTCTCTATTGTTCCCTTTTCTCCATTATCCATCTTCACTATATCCGCTCCTGTTAACTCTGCCATTTTTTTTATATCAGAATTTCTAAAATCTGCGTATACAAACAGTGGAAACTGGCTTCCTTTACCACTTGTATGAAGATCAATTACTCTGTCAGCATTTTTTGATAGCAGATTATTCCAAAGTAATGTGGAGTATTTTTGATCAGATGTAGTTGTTTTTCCTGAATTCATCAGTCTATTTAAATCAACAGTATTTTCAGAGTTTCCTCCAAAAGTATACCCTCTGTGATTATTTAATAGACCAGGGATATTCAATCCATGAATTATTGTTACTGTTCCTTTTATATCTTTTGGATTTAATCTCTCTTTTACTTTATATGTTGTAAGTATAGGATTTAACTCATTTCCATGTATCCCAGAACTGATTAGAAATCTCTTTCCCTCTTTCTCTCCCTTTATAACTGTTACTGGAATATACCATGGATTTCCTAAACTATTCTCCACTCCTTCAAAGAAAAATTCATATGTTTTACCACTCTCTAAATCATTCACATCTAAATTAGTTATTATATCCTTTCCTAGATATTTTTCTCCTGTGTATTCAGTTTTAGCAAATGAAAGTGTTGTTAGTGATAAAAAAGTTAATAATAAAGTTTTTGACATTTTATGTCCTCCCCATTTTTTAATGTCTACCCCAAAAGAAAAAGACATACCTAAATTGGGTATGCCTTAGAGAACTTAATTAAAAACTTAATAAGCGTATTGTTATGGCAGCGTCACAATACTTAATTCACAGGATCACAAGATCATAGCCGTCGGCCTTAGGCTCCCTTTGTGGAAGTGAACTAACCTCTCTTCTATTGTTAGATAGGAGTATACACTAATAAAATATTTTACGCAACTCTTTTTTATTTTTTTAAAGGATTTGTAGCTCTCTTATGTAATAGTATGTTATGATAAGAATATATTTTGCTAAACTTTTAAGGAGGTTTTTATGAAAATATCAATAATTTTAGATTTTGTTTGTCCCTATTGTTTCGTTGGAGAAAAGATTTTAGAAAAAGCTTTAAAGGAAAAAAATTTAAAACCTGAATTTAGATTCCTGCCCTATGAACTTTCTCCAGAACCAAAACCTCAACCTATAGTTAATGAGGCTGGTAGAGAATATTTTGAAAAAAATATAGTCAACTGGGCAAAAGAGGAAAATATTGCTATAAAATTTCCTACTGTCAGTCCTAAACCTAGAACAGCATTAGCTTTTGAAGGAATATATACAGCTGAAAAATATGATAAAGGTATTGAATATGTCAGAGCAGTCCTTGAAGCCTATTGGCTATACAACAAAGATATTGGAAATGTGGAAGTTCTAATCGAAATTGCAGACAACTTACTTATTCCAAAATTTGAATTTGCCGACTCACTTTTATCAGGTAAATTTAGAGAAGCACATAAAAAATTAAATGCAGAAGTTTCTGAGATTGATTTTGACGTTGTTCCCACTTTTTATATCGATGAAAAACAGATTCCAAACTTCCCAAGAACTACTGAGGAGTGGCTAGAAATATTAAAATAATAGAGAAAAGGCTATCTTTAAAAAAAGATAGCCTTTTTTTTAATACATTCTATATCCCATAGATGTTAATTTTTCTCTAATTCTCTCTTGGTGCTCTTTGTCGAAACACTCTAACACGAAGCTTGCCTCTTGAGAAGTGATTCCTAAGTTTGGACTATACATAGTTTGGTTTATACTTAAAATATTTGCATTCATCTCACAGATTGCTGCAACTACCTTTGCCATTTCACCAACTTTATCTGAAAGTTCCACTGAGAAGGCAAATCTTCTTCCCTCAAGCATAAGAGCCTTATTTAAAACTCTTTCCACAAGATTTATATCTATATTTCCACCAGATATCACTGCACAAACTTTTTTATTTTCAGCTTTTATTTTTCCAGCTAAAATTGCTGCAACAGTTGTAGCTCCTGCTCCCTCTGCAACAACTTTACTTTTTTCCATAAGGAAAAGTATCGCTTTTGCTATCTCATCTTCAGTTACAGTTACAATCTCATCCACACACTCTTGAACAACTTTAAATGGTTCACATCCAGCTTTTCTAACTGCTATTCCATCTGCAATTGTTGGTTTTGTAGATATTTCACATATCTCCTTCATAGCTATAGCTTCTGCCATAGACGCTGCATGAGCTGCTTCTATTCCAATTATTTTTGCCTCTGGTCTCAATGATTTTATAGCTTTTGCTATTCCACCAATGATTCCTCCTCCACCGATTGGAACTAGTACCACATCTACATCTGGTATATCCTCTAATATCTCTAATCCTATTGTTCCCTGTCCTGCCATTACAAATTTATCATCAAAAGGGTGTAAAAAAGTGGCACCTGTTTCTTTTTGTATCTCACAAGCTTTTCTGTAGGCATCATCATACACTTCTCCCTCTAAGATTACCTCTGCACCATATGATTTAGTTGCTGCAATCTTTGCTAAAGGAGCTGTTGCTGGCATCACTATTGTTGCCTTTATACCTTGAGCCGCTGCTCCTAACGCTACACCTTGTGCATGGTTTCCAGCTGAAGAAGCTATAACTCCTGCAGCTCTTTCCTCTGGAGAAAGACTAGCGATTTTGTTTAAAGCTCCTCTTAACTTAAATGATCCTGTTTTTTGAAGATTTTCTAATTTAAAAAATACTGAATTTCCAGTCATCTCCTTAAGAGTTGGACACTCTACCACTGGTGTTCTTTTTAATGAATCTTTTATTGTTTCATTAGCCTTTAATATATCCTCTAACGCAAAATTACAATCCACGATTTACCCTCCAAATTTCATTATTATATAACTTTTTACAGCTTTATTATATATTTTTAGAACATTTTTTTCAAGATTTTTTTAATTTTTTTGATTTCTTGTAATCTTGTATATAGTAAATAGTAGAACTCCTGCACTCATAAACTGAATAGGTGTCAGTAGTTTTCCATTGAAAATATAATCAAAAACAATCGACGAAACTGGGAAACACAGCTCACACATTGTGGCAATATTTGCCTTTATATATCTCAATCCTATGTAGTATAAAAGCACTGCTCCACTTCCAGTTGTCAATCCTATAATCCCAAAGATCATCCATTGATGTGGAGTTGTTTTTAGAAACCAACCTAAATTTCCATTTGCTATAACAATTAATCCAGTTATAATAGATGTAAATAGATATCTTGTATATAGAGCTGTTCTAAATGTTGAGTGTGCCAGAATTTTCTTTCCAAAAACTGTTGAACTTCCAAAGGAGAAAGCTGCTAAAATAGCATATATACTAGCTAATCCCATATTATCTCCAGCCTCAAAATGAGGTAGAGTAAATTGGAATGTCAATAGATATCCACTCATAATTGCAGCTATAGCCCAAATAACAAAATTCTTCCCAACTCTTTCACCTAATAAAATTCTTGCTAATAATATTGCAAACACAGGTTGTAATTTTTGTAATAAAGTCACCACTGTCAGATGGTTAAAATTAACTAAAAATAGAGCTTTAACTATAGATAATGTTCCTAAAGTTCCTCCAAATAGAGCTATTAAAAAATAAAAAAACAAGTCCTCTCTACTTAAATTTTTTATATTTTTTAACTCTGACCTTCCAAATAGGAAACTCATTCCTATTAAAGGAAGAAGATGCAATACAAAAACTACATATGCCACATTTAATTGATATAGCCTAGGAGTCAATACTATCCCATCAAATCCCCACATTGTTGCGGCTAAACAAACTAATCCTGCACCTAAATATTGTTTTTTAATATTAAACACTTTGCCTCCTAGAAAAATAAAGTTGTTTGATTCGTTTCACTTAAAGATTCTATACAATTAAGTTCTTTTAACTTATCTACTGTTGTTTGAGATGTTTTTGTTCTTCTTTTAAAGTCCTCATAGGATATAAATCTTCCTAACTCTCTCTCTCTAACTATATTTTCCATTACTGATGTCCCAAGTCCATTCAATCCCATTAGAGGTATTCTTATTTTTCCATCCTCTATTGTAAATCTATAACCATGAGATTTATATACATCTAAGTTTAAAAATTCAAAGCCTCTAGCGTGCATTTCAACTATTATTTCACACACAGCTAACTGAGCTTTTTTCTTAACATCTAACTTTGGCTCTTTATTTAATTCCTGAATTTTTTCTTTTACTTTATTCAAATCATTCATCAGTTCAAAATCAAAATCTTCAACTTTTCTACTTAAATATGCTGCATAGAAAGCTAGAGGATAGTGAACTTTAAAATATGCTATTCTCATAGCCATCATAACATAAGCTACTGCATGTCCCTTAGGGAACATATACTTTATTCTTCTACATGATTCTATATACCACTCTGGAACTCCATGGCTCTTCATTAAGTCTGAGTACTCTTTCCATTGTGCCACATTTTTACTAGGCTGTCCTTTTCTTACAAACTCCATTATTTTAAATGCCACACCTTTTTCAATCCCTTGATCTATTAAGAAGTTCATGATGTCATCTCTAACTGATATAACTTGTGAAAGTGTCGCCTTTCCCTCTCTAACAAACTCTTGAGCATTGTTCAGCCACACATCTGTTCCATGAGAAAGTCCAGAAATTCTAACTAATTCTGCAAATGTTGTAGGTTTCGTATCAACAAGCATCTGTCTAACAAATCCTGTTCCAAACTCTGGAACTCCATAAGTTCCAACAACTGATCCTATCTGCTCCTGAGTTACTCCAAGAGACTCTGTTCCTGAAAATATTTTTAGAGTTTCTATATCTCCAAGAGGTATATCATATACATCTACTCCCGTATATTCCTGTAACATTTTTATGGTTGTTGGGTCATCATGCCCCAGTATATCCAGTTTTACTAATTGCTCATCCATAACGTGATAATCATAATGAGTTGTTGTAGAGTCACTATTTTGATCATTGGCTGGTCTTTGAACTGGACAGAACTCATATATTGAATTTCCTTGAGGTACTACTATCATTCCACCTGGATGTTGTCCAGTTGTTTTTTTAGCCCCTTCACACTTTTGAGCCATTCTCATAACTTCAGCCCTTCCTGAAATTATACTATGGTCTTCAAAAAACTTTCTAACATATCCTTCAGCATTTTTTTCTGCTAAAGTCGATATTGTTCCAGCTTTAAATACATTTGTTTTTCCAAAGAGATCCTCACAGTATCTATGAATCTCTGATTGATACTCCCCTGAGAAGTTAAGATCTATATCTGGAACCTTATCTCCATTGAATCCCATAAATACTTCAAATGGAATTGAATGTCCATCTTTTTTCATTAGCTTTCCACATTTAGGACAATTTTTATCAGGTAAATCCACTCCTGCTCCCTCTCTCTCTATAAACTCTGAGTGTTTACAATTTGGGTCAGTACACAGATAGTGTGGATAAAGGGCATTAACTTCAGTTATTCCCATCATATAAGCAACTATAGATGAGCCTACAGATCCTCTAGAACCAACTAAGTAACCATTATCTAAGGATTTTTTTACTAATTTTTGAGCAGAAAGATATAGAACAGAGAATCCATTTCCTATGATGGCTTTTAACTCTCTCTCTATTCTTGCCTCTACATTTTCAGGTAAAGGATTCCCATATAGTTCATATGCCTTTTCATATGTCATCTCTCTTACAATATTTTCAGCATTATCTATCTTTGGTGGATAGAATCCACTAGGGATAGGCTGAACCTTTTCAATCATATCATTCAATTGATTTGTTGCTTTTATAACAATCTCTCTTGCTATATCTTCACCTAAATAATCAAACTCATTAACCAGTTCATTCGTAGTTCTAAAGTAAAAACCATTGTCCACTCTATATTGATTCTCTCTAAATACACTTCCACTTCCATAAAGCAGTATCGATCTAATCTTATGGTCCTCTTTCTCTAAATAGTGAACATTTGATGAGGCTGTTATTAACTTCCCTCTCTCTTTTCCTAAGTCATAAAGATACTTATTCATTTTTTCAACATCTTTAAAAGAAGCTATAGCTCCAGTTTCATCAGTGTCTAAAAACTCTGAAAAGGCCACTCTCGGTTGAAGTTCAATATAGTCATAGAAGTCAACTAATCTCTCAACTTTTGGTAGATCATTTCTAAAATATGCTTCTGACAGCTCTCCACTATTTGAGAAATGGATAGATGTAGGAGCTCCTAAAATCAATCCCTCTCTATTTTCATTTAAAACACTTCTTAAAATTCTTGGTTTTTTACTTCCAAAATAATCTATATGGGCTTGTGAAACTAATTTATATAGATTTTTTAATCCCACTAAATCCTTCACTAAAACCATCACATTTCTTATATCTTGTTTTTGATAATTTAAAGGAAAAGCTCCTGTCATATCCAGTTGATTTGTAATTCCAATCTCTAAATATCTTTCTAAAAATATAGCAAACATAGCTGCTGTTGCTTGAGAGTCATCAACTGCTCTGTGGTGATTTTCCAGTGCTACTTTTAAAAACTTTGTCATTGGTTTTAATCCATATCCTTTTTGATCTGGATACAGGTCTCTAGCCATTTGTAAAGTATCTATTACTGCTGGATTATAATCTATATTCATATATTTCTTTACATCTCTTTTTAAAAATCCCATATCAAATGGAGCATTGTGAGCTACCAAAGTGGCATCTCCTAAAAATTCCATAAACTCTGGCAATACCTCATCTATTTTAGGCATATTTTCCACTAGGGCATCATTGATTCCTGTGATTTCCTGTATTTTTTTAGGAATCTTTTTACCTGGATTTATAAGTTGAGAGTATCTATCTACAATTCTTCTACCTTGAAGTTTTACAGCTCCTATCTCAATAATCTCATTTTTATGGGAGTTAAGTCCAAGTGTTTCCAAGTCAAATACCACATATGTCTCTTCATCAATTAAAACATCTTTTGCATTGTGAACCATTGGTTGTGTATCATCCACCATATACATCTCACAACCAAATATTATCTTTATATCCTTACCCTTTGCTGCCTTATAGGCGAAAGGAAAGGCATGTACCACACCATAGTCTGTGATTGCAACAGCTTTATGTCCATACTCTAAAGCTCTTCCAACTATCCCTTTTACATCCTCTACTCCACACATCTCACTCATTTTTGTATGTGTATGTAACTCTATCATCTTCTCTTCTGATGTATCCATTTTTTTTACTTTTTCTTTATCCAGCTTATTTAAGATATTTACTAGAATAATCTCTTCATTATTTTCAAAACTATCAATCTGTTTTTTACCACTGATCTTTATAAAATCTCCAACTTTTACGTCAAAATCCTCTGGACTATTTAAGAATATCTTAGCAGTTATTGAGTCCTCTCCATCTGTTATTCTTAAAACTTGAAGAATCTTTCCTGTTCTTAACTCTCTTCCTTCAGTAGCAAAAAGTTCTCCCTCCACTACAGCTATCTCATTCTCTATTAACTCTTTAAATTCAGAGATTGGCATACTTGGACTTTTAATATCTTTTTTCTTACTAAATCCTCCTCTACCTGTAGGAACTGCAGATTTTATCTCAACTGGAGGTGCAACTGGTTTTGGTGCACTTTCTCTCTCTGGTATTTTAGAGTTCAAAGTTATTATCTTATTTTCTATCTCAGTTTCTATTGACTTTATCTCGCTATTAAAATCTCCAGATACAAAATTAACTTTAAATCCTTTAATTCCATAGTTTTCCAATAGTGTTTGTATTCTAATATCTAAATTTGAACTATATAAAGTTTCTACAGCCATCTCATTTTTTAATTCAATATCAATAACCTCATCTTTTATTGACACTCTATATAGATATAGGAAAGATTTTGAGATGGCATTTGTTCTTTTTAATTTCTCTATAACTCTCTCAACTATCTCTAAAAATTGATCTTTACTAATCTCCTTAGCTTCATACTCAACTTTAAAATCAATATCTAACTCATTTCCAAACTTCTTTTTTAAATTTTCATAAGCCTTATCCAATCCTTTTAAATCCTTTGGAGTAGAAACAACACATATTAAATCCATCTTTTTGTTTCTTTCACTGAAAACAATCTCTGTTATCTCAATGTTATCTATACCCATCTCTTTAAAAATATTTCTTTGAGGTCTTATTCTAATTTCTCTTTTCAATTAATTTTCTCCTAATAATCTATCTAAAATGATTGAAACTGCCGATCTAACAGATAGGTGATTATAGTCTGAATTTCCTCTAATAGGTTCTAATATATAGTCTGACATATCCATTACCTCATCTATTAATCCCCAACCAGTTCCGAATAATATCAGATATGGTTGATCGTCATTCATCATTTTTTCAGATAAATCTTTATATCCTATTGAGTTTGGAAATATCTTTGCTGATGTTGTTATTATTAGAGGTCTTTTCCCCTCTCTCTCTTCAATTTCAGCCATACTTTTTTCTATTGATTCATAAACTCTTGTTCTTCCAAAAGCTTCCTCTCTATCTCTGTTATACCCTGCACCAAATCCATCTTGCCAGTATCCGATTATTCTTTCAGTTAACTTCTTTTGTGCATCTACTGAAACTATTATATGATACTGATTTACATCATATGTTCTACAAGTTCTTGAAATATCGTGTATATCAAAATTTGTTACTGATGTACAAACTACATCTCCTCTTTTATTGTATACTGGTGAGTGAACTAGTCCTAAATATATCGCTTTTCTCATCTTATTCTTACCTACCCTATTCTCTCTAGTTTTTTATATTTTTCTATCTTATCCAAATAAACTTGATTTGCATATTTCAAGTAATCTATGTTTTTATCAGAAAGTTTTTTTACCACTTTTGCTGGAGACCCAATTATTAAATCTCCCTCTTGAGCCTCTAATTTTTCAGTTACTAAACTACCTGCACCTACAATACAATTTTTAGGAATTTTAGTTCCATTTAATAGAATTGACCCCATACCAACTATTACATTATCACCTATTTCACATCCATGTATAACACAGTTATGACCTATTGTAACATTCTCTCCTATGATAACTGGATATGGTGTATCTCCATGCACTGTTGTATTATCCTGTATGTTTGAGTTATCTCCCACTGTGATTTTACTCATATCAGCTCTTAAAATGGCTGAAAACCATATACTTACATTTTTTCCAGTTTCTACATCTCCAATTATAGATGCAGTATCTATTATCAAGTTATTTTCGCCAATTTTTGGAACTAATTCTCCTAGTCTATATATCATTCTCTTGCTCCTCTTTTATCTCTTTTAAAAGTTTTTTCTCCAATTTAGAAAATTCCCGTCCTTTTAAAAGTTCTGGTCTTCTTTTTAAAGTTCTTTTTAAACTCTGTTTCAATCTCCATTCATCTATATTTTTATGATGCCCTGACATTAAAACTTCTGGAACTTTTAACCCTTGAAATTCAGCAGGTCTTGTATAGTGAGGATAATCCAATAATCCATTATAGAAAGAGTCATTCTCATAGGATTCTTTTTTTATAACACCTGGAACCAATCTAATTATTGCATCAGATATAACCATTGCTGGTAGCTCTCCTCCTGTTAAAACAAAGTCTCCCAAAGATATTTCTAAATCAACTTTACTTTCAATTACTCTTTCATCAACACCCTCATAGTGACCAGCTATAATTGTTATCTCCTCTTCAGTGGCCAACTCACAAGCCAAAGCTTGATTTAATCTAACTCCTTGGGGTGATGTATAGATAATTTTTCCTTTACTCTCCTCCAAGGCTTTTAATATGGGCTCTGGCTTCATTACCATTCCAGCTCCTCCACCAAAAGGGATATCGTCACACTGCTTATGTCTTCCTTCAGCAAAGTCTCTTATATTAACTATATTTATCTCAACCTGCTCTCTTTCCACAGCTCTTTTTATAATACTATGCTCTTTAAAAGAGTTAAAAAACTCTGGAAATAGTGTTAATATATTAATTTTCACAATATTCTCCTCAGTCTTTCTTTTTTTCTCTCATTCCATCAATCAATGAAACAACCATCTGATTTTTTTCAAAATCTATTTTTTTAACAAAAACATCCACATCAGGAATCATTGTTTCATACTCTTCATCCTCTATTACATAGATATCGTGAGCTGCTGTTTCGTATATATCCACAACCTCTCCTATGCTCTCTCCATCCTCTGTTAGAACTTTCATCCCTATAACATCATTTGCTAAAAACTCATCCTCTTCTATTCCTAAAAGATCTCTTCTTACTTTTATAACTCCATTTTGAATTGAACTAGCATCTGTTTTATTAGTAAACTCTTCAAACTCAACTATCCATTTTTTATCTATCATACTTGACACTTTTTTAACAGTTAAAATCTTTATCTCTCCAGATGCCAACTCAACCATAACTTTATTTCCATTTAAAATTTCCAGATCACCTATATTTGAAGTAACTTTAATTGCTCCCTTTAAGTGGTGTGTTCCAGAAACTCTTCCAACTGATAACAACTCCATTTATTTTCTCCTTTAAATATCTATTTAAATTAATCTACAAATTCAACATTAACATTTAGTCTATCTTTAACTCCAGCTGCTTGCATTACTCCTCTTATCGCATTTGCTGTCAATCCATTTTTCCCAATAACTCTTCCCATCTCACCTTGAGCAACACTCACTTTAAAAGTTACTGTATCATCTATTAAATCATATGCTATTCTTATTCCCTCTTTTGTTTCTACTAATTCCCCTATAATATAATTAATTAATAACTCTAATTTTTCCATGAATATCTCCTCCTAATTTTTAATTGAATTTTATAACTCTCCAGACCAAGGTCCTTCCCAAACAATCTCCGCTTTTACCCATTTTCTATTCAAATCCTCTACAATCATTCTAACATCCTCTTTAAAATCCGTTGTTGAAACAATTGTCAAATCTCCTGCATCAGCATTTTTAGTCCTTACAATACCAACACCCTCATATGCTTCCATTATCTTATTAATAAAATCTATGTCCTCACGCTTAGTTTTTATTTTAAATTCATAACTATCCATTTTTACTCCTTTTTAAGCTAAAAGGAGGCTTTCAAAAATTAGGAACTCCCTCTTTTATCCACGCCTCACTTATTAAAAGTTTTATTCTTCTTCAAATATCTCAGCTAACTCTATAAACTGTTCAATTGTTAAGTTCTCTGCTCTCTCTGTTTCCGATATCTCTAATTTAGCTAACTTCTCTCTTATAAAATCCTTAGAATAACCCAATGTTGTCAGATTATTTATAATATTTTTTCTTTTATTTGAAAAAGCAGCTTTCACATATTTAAAAAACAGATTTTCCGATATTTTATTCTCATACCTTCTATCTTCATAGAACTTTATTGACATAAATGCTGAATCTACCTTTGGTGGTGGCGTAAAAAATGCTTTTGGTATAGTGAACAGATACTCTGCTTCCCCATAGTATTCCACAGCCAGTGTTAACACACTTCTTTCTTTACCTGATTTAGAACAAACTCTCTCAGCCACTTCTTTTTGCACCATTATATACATCTCACTAATTATATCTCTATTTTCTATAATTTTATTTATAATTGGTGGTGTTATGTAATAAGGAATATTGGCAACTACTCTACCTTTTTCCAATACACTTTTTAAATCCACAGTTAAAACATCTTGCATTATTAAATTAAATTTAGGATTTGATGAATATTTTTTAGTAAGAATCTTTTCCAAATCTGTATCTATCTCAATACAAGTAACTTGCTTGGCTCTTTCCAATAATAACGCAGTTAATGCTCCCTCACCTGGTCCAATCTCAATTATATGCTCATCTTCTTTAACATTTGAAACTTCCATAATTTTATTCAAAACATCATTTTGATCTGTTAAGAAGTTTTGTCCAAATTTTTTCTTATGTTTAAAGGACATTTTCCCTCCTTTTATCTCTTACTTTCTAACTACTTTTCCAATATAAGGAAGGTTTCTATATAGCTCATCATAATCTAAACCATATCCAACCACAAATTCGTCTGGTATTTCAAATCCTATGTACTCTCCAACCATCTCCACTTTTCTTCTACTTGGCTTATCTAATAAAGAGCATACCTTTAAAGATTTTGGTTGTTTTGACATTAAGAACTTCTTTACTGACTCCAATGTTAAACCTGTATCAATTATATCTTCAATAATTAATACATCTTTTCCTGTTAAATCTTCATCAACATCTTTTAAAATCTTTACTACACCTGTACTGTCAGTTCCACCATGGTAACTAGAGACTTTCATGAAATCCATAGCTAAATCCAATTCGACATTTTTTAATAAATCTGCCATGAACATGATTGATCCCTTTAATAGACCTACGCAAATAAGGTTTTTTCCTGCATAATCCTTTTCAATCTCTTTAGCAACCTCTTTTATTCTAGCTTGTAGCTCTCCCTCAGAAATCATTTTCTCTATTGTGTAATCCATTTTACCCTCCTAAATTTCAAATAATAGTTTACAAAATATTCTATCATTTAAGCTACTATTTATCAAGTAATTATTGATATTTTAGTGCCACTATGATATTATTTTATAGGTATTTAGAGTATTTTATTATTTGATTTCATAGTACCAATTCAGGAGGAAAAATGAAAAAATATTTAACATATTTACTATCATTTATACTTATTATTTTTATTTGTTTTTTTACTTTTAATATATTTTTAAAAACATATTTTAATAAGAGTTTTTATTCATTGCCAAACCTTGTTGGAATGAATTTAGAGCAGGTAGGTAAGATTGAAACCATCGATAAGGTCAATGTAATTGTTGCAGGAAATGACTTTTCCAATCTACCAGCTGGAACTATTTTTAAACAAAACCCAGTTCCAGAAAAAGTTGTTAAAGAGGGTAGAACTGTTAGGGTTTGGTTAAGTAAGGGAAAAGATGACTACACTATGCCTGACTTCACCAACAAAAACTTAATAGAAGTTTCAGCTAAATTACAGGAAGAGGGAGTTAAGATAAAAAAAGTTTCCTATACATCTTCAAACTTACCATATAATACTGTTTTAGCTACGACCCCTTCCATTGGACAAAGTACTCAAAAAAATAAAGGAGTTTCTCTTTTATTAAGTAACTCTAATTCAGTGGCTTCTGTTGAAGTTCCAGATACAATTGGTTTTACTTTTGAAGAAGCAAATAATGAGTTGATTTCAAAAGGACTTATTGTTGGTAATGTGAGAGAAAAGGTAGTCCCTGACTTAGAAAAAGGAATCGTTATAGAAACTACACATATTGGAGAAACTGTTCCTGCTGGAACTATCATTGATATTGTTGTAAGTTATTAATTGAAGGAGCGTGAATTATTATCGAAGGAATTGTTATCAATAAAATCCAAGGTTTTTACAATATTGAAAGCGACGGGAAAGAGTACCTTTGTAAATTAAGGGGTATTTTAAAGAGGTCTGATAAAAGAGAAAACTGTACTGTGGGAGACTATGTAGTTTTCGACGAAGATGGATTTATCACAGAAGTTAAACCTAGAAAAAATCTTTTAAGAAGACCTTTAGTTGCAAATATAGATTATGGAGTTATTCAATTTGCTGCTAAAGACCCTGTAATTGATTATGAGAAAATAAACATTTTAATTTTGAATAGCCTATATAACAAAATAAATCCTGTTTTAATAATAAATAAAATAGATTTACTAACACCAGAGGAGTTTGAGGATATCAAAACTAATTTAGAGTATCTATCTAAAATAGATATTCCTGTTTTCTACATATCAACTTATGAAAATATTGGAATAGATAAACTGAGAGATTTTCTTAAGGATAAAGTTACTGCCTTTGGAGGTCCATCAGGTGTTGGGAAATCGAGTATATTGAATCTTTTACAAGATTCTAAAGAGCTAAAAACTGGAGAGACAAGTAAGAGATTAAGAGCTGGTAAACATACTACTAGAGATAGCAAACTTCTTTCTCTTCCAAGTGGTGGTTTTGTTATAGATACCCCTGGTTTTTCCTCAGTGGAGTTACCTCCAACTGAAAATGCTCAAGAGTTAATAGATCTTTTCCCAGAGTTTAAACTTGGTGATGGATGTAAATTTAATAACTGTGTCCATATTAATGAACCTAACTGCGGAGTTAAAGCTGCTACAGAGTCAGGAAAAATTACAAAAGAAAGATATGACTTTTATAAACGTTGTTATGAAAAATCTAAAAATGAGATTTGGAACAAATACAAATAATTATTGCTTAATCAAACAAAATTGTAAAGGGAGTGAATTTTTAAATGATACAAAAAGAGATCAAAATAGCACCATCAATACTTTCTGCTGACTTTAGTCAATTGGGAAATGAAGTTATTGCTATTGACAAAGCTGGGGCTGACTATGTTCATATTGATGTTATGGATGGTATGTTTGTACCTAACATTACATTTGGAGCACCTGTTATAAAAGCTATCAGAAATAAAACTGAGCTAGTTTTTGATGTACATCTTATGATTGAAGCACCTGAGAGATACATAGAGGACTTTGTTAAAGCTGGGGCTGACATTATTGTTGTTCATGCTGAGGCTACAAAACACCTACATAGAACTATTCAATTGATAAAGTCTTTTGGAGTTAAGGCTGGTGTTTCTTTAAATCCTGCTACCTCTGTTGACGCTATTAAATATGTTATTGATGATTTGGATATGGTGTTGGTTATGTCAGTTAATCCAGGATTTGGAGGACAAAAATTTATTGAAAACTCAATTCAAAAAATTAAAGAAGTACGTAGTTTAAATAGTGATATTGATATACAGGTCGATGGTGGTATAACTAATGAAACTATTGGGAAATGTATAGAGGCTGGGGCTAATGTTTTCGTTGCTGGCTCATATGTTTTCTCTGGAGATTATACGGAGAGAATCAAATCTTTAAAGGAGAGATAATTATGAATAATATAAATAAAGTAAATGATGTTTTAGAAAATTTTTATAAACTATTTTATGAAACTGAAGATCTTGCATTAAAAAGAGGGATAAAATGTTTAACTCACACTGAGTTACATATTATTGAGGCTATTGGAAAGGAATCATTGAGTATGAATGAGCTTTCTGACAGACTGGGAATAACTATGGGAACTGCCACAGTGGCAATCACCAAATTGAGAGAAAAAGGGTTTATTGATAGAGTTAGGTCAGATGCAGATAGAAGAAAAGTTTATGTTTCTCTATCTAAAAAAGGGATTGAAGCACTGAACTATCACAATAATTATCATAAAAATATTATTTCAACTATCACTGAAAACATACCAGAAAAGGATTTAAATCACTTTACTGAAACTTTTGAATTAATTTTAAAAAATTTGAAAGATAAGACAGAATTTTTTAAACCTCACTCTGTAACAGAGTTTCCAGCAGGTACAATTGTTTCTATCAATGAAGTAAAGGGTACTCCAATTGTTCAAGATTACTTTTCAAATAATGGAATAGAGCACTATTCAACTGTTAAAATTGTAGAATCTGAAGAAAAAGATAAGGTAGCACTTGAAAAAGAGGATGGTTCTATATTAAAAGTTAATCTTTTAGACGCAAAAAATCTTATTGCAATAAAGGTAGAAGAGTAATGTTGTACCTCGATGGTATATCTTTAAATAAAATTAAAGATGAACTAGAAAGCACTTTAAAGGGAAAAGGTGTCAATAAAGTTGTTCAAACTAGTTCCTTAGCTATAAGTCTTAATTTTGGGAAACAGAGATTTATTCTCTCTTGTTTCCCTTCTCTTTCATTATGCTACCTATCAGATATAAAAGAGGAAAATCTATTGGAGGAAAATAGTTCATTCTCTTTAAATCTAAAAAAATATATAGTTGGTTCAAGTTTAATCTCAATTAAGCAGATTGGTTTTGATAGAATCCTTGTATTCACATTCTCAAAATTAAATGAACTTGGGGAAATTAAAACTTATAATCTATACTTTGAAATGATGGGAAAACATTCAAACCTTATTTTAACCACTAAGGATAATAAAGTTTTAGACTCTATAAAACGTTTTTCTATTGAGGAAAATCCAAATAGGACTCTATTTCCAGGCATTGATTATACCACTCCAAATTTAGAGAAAAAAAACTCTCCTCTAGCTATTACTGAAGCTGAATTTAACAGAGAGAAAGAGGAGAAAACACTTCTTAAAAATGTGGAGGGACTCGGTAAGCTCTTAGCTAACTCTCTTACCTCTTTTGACAATCTGGTAGAGATTCTAAATGACAAAATCTCCCCTAAAATATTCTTTAATGAGCACAATGAGATTATTTTAGCCACTGTTCTGAATATAGAACCTAAAGAGTACCACTCTGTAAAAGAGTTTAACTCTTTCCAGGAGTTAATTAATTTTTACTTATCCAATGAAAATCTCTCAAATACATTTAAAATTTTAAAGGATAAGTTAATAACCTGTATAAAAAAGAGATTAAGAAATCTGAAAAAATAATTGTTTCTATAAAAAAAGATTTAGATGAGAAAAAAGATTTTGATAGATATAGAGAGCTTGGAGATATTCTAGCGGCATCCCTATACTCTGTAAAAAAGGGTATGTCTGAAGTGGAGTTATATGATTTCTATAATGACTCAATGTGTAAGATAGCTTTGGATCCTCTAGTTACACCTCAAATAAACCTAGAAAAAATCTATAAAAAATATAACAAACTAAAAAAAGGTATGGAGTTTAATGAGAAAAGATTAGTTGAAATCTCCAATAACCTAAAGTATTTTTTAAGTGTTGAAACTTTTATAAATACCAGTGATTCAAAAGAGAATCTTAAACTAATTGAAGAGGAACTTTTAAATGAAGGTTATCTTAAACTGTCATCTAAAATCAAAAATAATAAAAAACATAGTAAAAAAATTGTTACAAAATCCTTTTCTTTTGGAGAGATTACTATTGATGATATTTTAGTTAAATATGGTAGAAATAACTTGGAAAATGATGCTTTAACAACTAAGTATTCCAATAGAGATGATATGTGGTTCCACTGTAAAGATATGCCTGGAACTCACGCCATTGTAAGTCATACTGAGCATCTATCTGAAAAAGCTATATATGATATCGCTGTTTTTTGTGGTCAACAGTCAAAACTTCCAGCTGGAACTAAACTTACAGTTGATTACACTCAAGTTAAATATTTAAATAAACCTAAAGGCGCTAGACCTGGTTTTGTTACATATAAAATCTTTAAATCAATAGTTGTAACTGTTTAAAAGGGTACTTTAAAAGTGCCCTTTTATTTTTTATCAAAACGCTCTGAGAAAACCTCTTTCTCTATTGAGGTGGTAATAGTTTACAGATTATTTCCTAAATATATAGTCTCAATTTAATATCTTTTTTACTTTTTTTTTGCTATAATAAAAAAAAGATTTTATTTTCAGGAGTGGTTTATGAAACAAAAATTTCTATTCTTATTTTTTATATTGTATATAGCTACTTTAAGCTCTACCTCATCTCTTTATAGGTCCTTGGAACTAAAGGATAAAATGGATTATGATGTATTTAAACATGCTGTAAAAGGAGCTTCTAAAATTAAAGGTAAAAGTTTTCAATTTTTAACAGTTATTGATTTTACTAAACCATCTACTGAACCAAGATTTTCTGTTATAGATTTAAAAAAGAAAAAATTGATGTACTATACATATGTTTCCCATGGAAAAAATAGTGGCAAAGTTTTAGCTACTAAATTCTCAAATGCTCCAAACTCTTTTCAAAGCTCTTTGGGATTTTTTATAACTGATACAAAACCATATGTTGGAAACTACGGTTACTCATTAAGATTAAAAGGTCTTGAGAATAGATTTAACTCAAATGCCTATGATAGGGCTATTGTTATACATGGTGCCGACTATGCTTCAAAAAAGTATATTGATCAAATGGGATTTTTAGGTAGAACCCTTGGATGTCCAGCCATCCCCACTGAACTTTCCAAAGAGGTTATCGATTTACTATCTGATAACTCTATAGTTTTTATTGCTGGTAATGATATGAAATATTTAAAAGAGAGTCGTTTTATAAATTAATGCAAAAATGAAAAAAGGAGAGAAACTCTCCTTTTTTTAATACTGTTCAATCTCTTTTAACCAATCTTCTTTCTCATTTAAAAAGTTTTCTACCTCTAGTTCTGCACTTTTATTTAAGCTGAACTTTATTATTCCCTCTTTTTTTACTCCATCTATCTCTATTAAAAATTTATGACTACTCCCCTTTAAATCCATTACAGCTTTTTTATTTTTCCCCACTTTTTTATCTTTTTCCCCAAAAACTTTAACCACAATATTCTTACTCATCTTTTTATCTGAATAAATATTATTTATAACAAGTGTATGCTGTTGCCCACTAGAATATAATATCCAGCTAACAATGAACACTATAATAAAAAAAATAGCTAAACTAATTTTTTTCTCATATAGCCTCACCTTGACTTTTAGATATCTGTTCATCTCTTTTAACCCTTTTTTCTCGTTCTCTTCTCCATTCATGCATAACCAGTACTAAAGCAATAACTCCATAGGAAACAAACACTCTAAAATACTCCCCTATTTGAGCTGAGCCCATAAGTTCTTTTCCTGCCACAGGAGATATAATAAACATCATATGAAAAAGTATTATCCCTGTTATCGCATTTGGAATACTCGCTTTTACCGCTGAAGCCCCACCTATTAAAAGAGCGGCAATAGAAAACATCCCTATCTGTTCATGACTATTATATGTGTTCATTGTCCCTATATTCTGCAGGTATATTATTTGTCCAAATCCAGCTAGTACAGTGGATATTACAATAGCTAAAACTCTTGTTCTATCCACGTTTATTCCAGCAGCTCTCGCTATCTCTATATTTTGTCCCACAGCTCTCATATCTTGACCCAGTTTTGTCTTTCTAAACCACACTATAAAAATACAAAGCAGTGTCACTATTAAAAATGTGGCCATTGGAATCTTTTGTCCTAGAATATCTATCTCTAATAGTCCATCCAACCCTTTTCTAATACCCTGTAAATCTATTGCATTACGAATTCCACTTCCTCTTGATAAAATCAATTTTGGATTTGATATTCTTATTATACTTCCCATTCCATATAAAACTACAAGTTGATAGACACCATTCATAAACAATCCCAGTATCATTGATGTTATCATCTCTTTTCCCTTTGCTTTATTCAAGATATTTCCACTGAAATATCCCAATAGCATCGCTATTGGTGTCGATAGAATCATAGCTAAGAAAACCCCCTGATAACCTACAACTCTCCACTCAGTTATAAAAATTAATGCTATCTGTCCTGCCATTGCACCAAGTACAATACCAAAGTTTAGTCCCATTCCAGCTATTATTGGAATCAATAGAGATAGAACTAAAAATAGATTTCTATCCAGTCTCAATATCATCTCTTGTATCAAATATTGAGGAGTTAATTTAGAGATTGGAATAATTAAAGATATAAATATCAGTATAAAGATTGGAACAATATTTTTTTCTAAAAAGTTCTTTATTTTATCCATCTAGCTTTGCCCCCCTTTTCTTGTTAGTGCATATAATATCATTCCATTTGAAATTATCACTCTGATTGTTTCAGACATATCTGTTTTTATAACTCCACTTATCACAACAGGGGTCATTGTTATAACACCTTGAAATAGAACTGTTCCCACTATAACATTAAATACTGAAGCTTTTTTCACTGAAGCTCCACCTATTAAAATAGCTGCTATTGCTGGAAATGCCATATAAAAAGGCGCTAGGTATAACTGGATAAATCCAAAACTCTGCTGATAAACTATTATCCCTATTCCAGCTATCATAGTTGACATTATAACTGAGCTAACTCTTGTTTTATCAATATTTACTCCCAATGATTTTGCAAATTTCTCATTGGCTCCTACAGCTTTCATAGCTAAACCATTTTTACTTTTAAAATACTCCTTTATTAAGAATGCTAAAAATAGAAAGAATATTATCTCTCCAATGTAACTGAAGTTATTTGAACTCAATACTAATTTACTTAAAATCTTATTCCAATACCCTTCAACACTTATTGTAGTTCTCAATCCCTCTCCTCCATAGGCCCAAATCATATCCGGTCTTTTAAAGGGAAGTATCAACCACATAATACACATAAATGCAACTGATGAGAATCCAACATATGTTGCTATCATCATCTCTCCACCCTTTACTTTATTTAAGATAGAACCATATCCATAACCAAATACAATTGATATTGGTAGAGATATTAATATAGCTCCTACAAACCCCAACATACCTGTTAGACCTAACTCTATACTTATTACTGCTCCCAATAGTCCCGCTTCCACTCCAAGCGGCATTCCAAAATTTAATCCTGTTCCTCCCTGAATCATTGGAACCAGTGATAAAACTAAGATTATGTTCATTCCAACCCTAATTAAAGTATCCTGAAAAGCTGTTTTTAAATTCACTCCTACAAAAGGAGCTAATACATAAAGAGATATCAGAAATAATGCTATTATTATTCTTGGAAGCCCAATTTTATCTATTTTTTTTAGTATACTCTCATTCATTTTTATCCCCCTTTACTCCTGTCATTAGTTTTCCAAATTCTAACAAGTCATCCTCTGGGGATAAGATACCTGCAACCTCTCCCTCTGTTATAATCGCTACCCTATCACAAACAGCTCTTAACTCCTCCAACTCTGAAGAGGTTAAAATAATTGTCATTCCGCTCTGTCTGTTATACTCTTTTAATGTTTCCAAAACAATTTTTTTTGCACCTATATCTATTCCTCGCGTTGGTTCAGATATAAATAGAAGCTCTGGATTTATAGTAAAGGCCTTTGCTAAACAAACCTTCTGTTGATTTCCTCCACTTAGCTCACCCACTTTTTGATTTCCATTTACACATTTAATCTCTAATTTTTTTATATAGTTTTCTGTATTATTTTTTATAGCTTCAGTATCTACACTTTTAATAATCCAAAATATTTACTCTTTAGAAATCTATTTTTTATATATATTGATGGGTAAGCAATATTCATATTGATCTCCTCATCCAGTATAAGTCCAACCTCTTTTCTATCCTCTGATACAAAATATAATCCATTTTCTAAAGGCACTTTAGGACTGTTTAGCTCTATCTTAGAACCCTTATAAAGAACTTCTCCACCAGCAGTATAAAGACCCATTATTCCATTGGCTACTCCCACCTTACCCTGACCAGCCATTCCTCCCAGTCCTAAGATTTCACCTTTTCTTATTTTTAAATTTATATTTTTTACTTTTTCACCTGGCATATCAACCCATAGTTTTTTTATTTCTAAAATAGTTTCTTCAGATTTTTCTTCAGATGTTTTTCTTGATTTTTCATTACTGATTGATCTTCCAATCATTAATTTTGTGATTTCATTCACATCTGTTTTAGAAGTTTCTAATTCACTCATCATTACACCATCTCTTAAAACAATAACTCTATCGCTAACATCCATAATCTCATCCAATCTATGTGTTATAAATATGATTGCTATTCCTTCACTAGCTAATCTTTTCATTGTTTTTAAAAGTATCTCAGCCTCTTTTTCTGTTAAAACAGCTGTTGGTTCATCTAGAACTAAAAGTTTTACATTCTCTCTTTCAATCTCTCTGGCAATCTCAGTAAATTGCATGTGTGCCACAGGCATCTCTTCCACTTTTGTATTCACATTTAAGTCAATTCCTAGATGAGATATTGCAACTTTAGCTCTTTCAGTGTTCTTTTGAAAATTAATCTTACTAATTCTCTCACCAAAAATCTCTTTTAGATATGATTTTTCTAAACTCTCTCTGTTCAATACAATATTTTCTGAAGCCTTAAATCCTGGAATTAACGAAAATTCCTGATGAACCATTCCTATTCCGGCATTTAAAGCATCAAAAGAACTTTTAAACTTCACTTTTTTTCCCTGAAAAAGCATTTCACCATTGTATCCTCCGGTTTCCTCTATCACAGACATTCCAAATATTATCTTCATCAGTGTAGATTTCCCCGCTCCATTCTCTCCAACTAATCCAACTATCTCTCCCTTATTTATGGTAAAATTTATATCTTTTAATACGATATTTTCACCAAAGCTTTTAGAGACTCCTGACATTTTCAAAAGTTCTTTTTGCATTTTATCACTCCTTTTGATAGCTCTATTAAAAATATGACCACTAGACTTAATGACTAGTGGTCAGCTATTTCAATTATTTTATTGAAAAATATTTTTCTGGCACTTCTAGTTCTGTCATTTTTAAATATCCTTTACCTAAAACATATGTATCTTGGTATAATAGATAGAAATTTTCTTTTTCTACACCCTTTACATCCACATAGTTACTTCCATTCCATTGTGCCCCTGGAGTATTCTTTGCCAATACCTCCTTTAGAGCTTCAAAATCATCCACTTGAGCCTTTCCATCAAGAACCTCTTTAGCTAATTCAACTAGAGAAACTGTCACTGAAAAGTTATATGAGTATGCCCAAGTACCCATTCTCTGTGCTCCACCTTTTTCATTTACTGCCTTTTCAACTTTTTCTAAAATTTTTGGCCAATTTCCTTTTTCATTCTCTGAGAATTGTATTCCTAAAGCTCCTGGATATCCCATTGTTGGCGATGGTAAATCAGCCTCTACAAAATATCCGCCCTGTTCTGCAACTCTTTTTAAAAGTGGCTCTGTATGAGCATCATTTGTTGCGAAGAACGCTGTCTTATCCCCATATTTCTTTATCCAATTTGGAACTTGTTCCAATATATATTGTTGAGCACCAGCAACACCAACATCACTTACAGGATCTGGCGCTGTCATCTCAATAAACTCCATTCCCAAATCATTTGCAGCAACTTTCATTATATTTCTTCTCTTTGATAGAAGCTCATAACTCATATGTCTTGGAAAAGAGATATGCATAAATTTATCCGCTCCCATCTCCTTTGCTGCCTTTACAATTAGATACCCTCTCGCTATACTATCTGGATTCACAACTAAATCAGATACCTCTCCTATCATTTCTGGGTCCTCATGTGGAGAGTTTGCCAATAGTAAAATATCTGGTCTCTTCTCTCTAATTCTTCTAAATGCCTCCACAGTTCCCGGAATAGCTTCTCCAATAACAATTGCCTTCATCTTAGGATCATCTGCTAGACTTACCATTTGAGATATTGTTGTTTCCATCTCCTGCATGAAGTTATCAGGATATGTTACATGGACAATCTCCCCTCCCTTATCTGCTGCACCATATAGCTTTATAGCTTCTTCAGCTCCTCTCAGTCCATCCTCAGATTGAGAAACAGTTCCTGTTATTACCCCAATATGGTATGGTGCTTCAGCCATAGTGACCAATGATAATAAAAAACTCATTAAAATTAAAAAAAACTTTTTCATAAATTTTAGCCCTCCCTAGTGATTATTTAATTTTCATTATTTGAATTAATATATTTCATATATTCTTTTTTTAAAAATATATTTTTAATATGTTCGCATTTATAATATATATTATTATTATTTATATAATTTTTATTTTTTTATCATACTATTTTTTTGGTATTTTTGTTCTTTTTTGTTGAGGTGAAATTAAAAAAAAACTGCATCACTGCAGTTTTTTCTTACACTTTTATTTAGCTAAATCGTATATTGCTTGAACATATATTTTTAACCAAGTATCCAATTTATCCAACTCTAAATACTCATTTTTCTGGTGCATATTATCCTCTTGATCTTTTAATAGAGCTCCAAATGCAACTCCATTTGTTACGGCTCTTGCATATGTACCTCCACCAATAGAAACTGGTTCTGCATCGACATCCCCAGTTATATTCTTATATATATCCATTAGAGTTGTAACTAAGAAGCTATCTTTTGGAACATATAAAGGATTTTTAGCTGATCTAATTGTCACTTCCAGTCCCTTGCTATTTGCTCTTTTAGCCACTTGCTCAATAACTTGCTCCTTAGTAAAAGTAACTGGGTATCTAATATCAAATCCAAACATCACCTTTTTGTCTTCACACTCAATTTTTCCAATTGTTAATGTCAATACGCCAGATGGTTCATCTTTAAAAGCAATCCCTAAAGACTCCCCTGAATACTCCATTTTAACATACTCTTTAAAGAACTCAACTAGATTCTTTAATTTTCCATCCTCTATTTTTAACATTGATAAGAATGAAAATAGAGCTGCTATTGCATTGTATCCATTAGCTGGTCTAGCTCCATGAGAAGCTTTTCCCAAAGAAACTAACTCCATTTTTCCATCTTTTTCTGATGCAGAGATTTTAAACTCTTTTCCCTCATTATATCTGTCTAAGTTAGCTAGAATCTCCTCTTTCATAGATAGTGGGAATGTTCCAACTGTTGAATCCGGTACAGAGTTAAAAGCAACTCCTCCTTTTATTGTAAAGTCTAATTTCTCATCATAATCTTTACTAATCATCAAATGTAAAATACCTTTTTCAGCATAAGTTACTGGAAATGATGAATCTGGAGTAAATGCCATAGCTGGTTGTGGCATATTTAGCTTTCCAAAATAATGATTCATACATCCCCAACCTGTCTCCTCATTAGCTCCTACTATAACTCTAACTTTTCTATTTAACTTAACTCCTGAATCCTTTATAGCTTTTAAAGCATAAAGTGCAGCTATCGTAGGTCCCTTGTCATCAAGAACACCTCTTCCATACATCTTTCCATCCACTATTCTAGCCTCATATGGAGGGTAATCCCACCCTTTCCCTTCAGGTACAACATCCACATGCCCTAGAATACCTATCATCTCTTCATCAGGTCCCACTCCAAAGTCAATATGCCCTGCATAGTTATCAAAGTTTTCAACTTCAAACCCTAACTCTTTTCCAAGATTTAGCATATGCTCCAACGCCTTTGCAGGTCCCTCTCCAAAAGGCATTCCTTCCAAGGCATCCTCTTGAACACTCTTAATTCTCACCGACTCTTGAATTGATTTTACAACATCATCTTTGTAATTTAATACTAACTTTTGTAAATCCACAATTACTCACCTCTCCCGTTTACATCATTGACATCTATTAATGTATCTCTATACTTTGTATAAAAATATCTTACATACTCGTATTCAAATGGACTCCCTGTTCCATAGTATCTAAAGTTTTGATTTTCTTTTCTTGTATTGATTGCCCCCATAGTGGTAACTCCAATGTTATTTACATCAAATCCCACTGGCTGATCATATGGATTAATCTCAGATATACTTGCTATTCCAACAGCTTTTCCTGCTGTATCTCTTAAATTTGAAGGGCCAAAACCTGGTAAAACAAGGTATGGTCCATTTCCTACTCCATATTTTGCTAAAGTCAACCCAAAATCTTCATAAGTTTTAGGTAATTCTAAAGCAGATGCCACATCAAATAGACCCAATATACCAATTGTTGAGTTTATTCCAAATCTCACAAGTGTTATAGTTGCCTTTTTCCCCTCCAGTTGTAATATAGAGTTTATAAAAGTATTAATCTCTTGTAAGTTTGAGAAAAAGTTTGAAACACCTTTTTGAACAATTTTTGGAGCTATAAATTCATATGTGTTAACTGCTGGAATTAAAACATATTTATCCAGATAGTAGTTAAAATAGTAAATTCTTCTATTTAAGGGTTCTAATGGGTCATAGACCTCTATAAATTTTGTTCCATTTATCTCTTTTTTTGTCACTATTTCACTTTTTATAGATTCAGACTCATACTCGCTTTTTTTGTCTGCATTTAAAGTCAAATAACTCTTTTCTTTTAAATGAGTGTGCTCTTTTATAGTCTCTTTCTTTGTTAAGTTCGCTTCTGAATAGTTAGATTTTTTTTCTAAAGAGGAACATCCTATAAAAAATGTACAACTTAAAGCTAGAATTACTCTTCTATAGTCCATTGTTGAAAACCCCCTTCTGTAAAAATTCTAACATTTTATCCACATTTGTTTGATAGAACATATTTCCACAATGCCCACCATCTGGGTATATTAAACTTCTATCCTTAAATACTGTTTTTATAAAAGTTCTATCTTTATTAGACAAGATAAAATCATCTTCATTGGTTACAGCTACAATTTTATTCTCTTTCTCCAAATAATTTTTTATAATTCTCAAATCTCCATACTTTAGCATATCATTAAAAGTGAGGTCTCCACCCAATATTTTCATATAATAAGGGTATGCTAAATTATTTAAATAGTCACTAAAACTTGCAAAATTGATCCCCTTGAAATATGGGTACATATTTGAAAACTTTTCTGGAGATGTGCTTGAATATACATGTGTTCCATTTATTTGATCCACTATATAGTTTAAATCAATGGATGTTAAATTAAAGGCTAATCCAATCAATTTTTCCATCTCTTTATTAGAAAGTTCCTGCTTTTCAAAAATGGAGTATATACCCTCCTCAGTTATCTGTAGATCACTTGGAGATATACTCTTTTTTACCACTTCCATAACTTCATCTATAATATCTACTATTTCACCTTTATTTTTTATATTTTTATATAGCATATCATCTAAAACAGTTGCTGAATAGTATAGATTAATGGATGGGTTTACCATATATACTCTTTTAAAGTTAAAATCTTTTCCTTGAGAATCTAAATAGGATAGAACTGCTGAGTGTGTCGCTCCCATACTATAGCCCATCAAATATATATCCTCAACTTCAAGTTTTTCCTCTTTTTTTACCTTATCTAACATATCTCCCATAACATTATATAAATCCAGTCCATCTTGTATTAATACCCCAGGAACTCTGCTATTTGAAACGTTCAATATAAAGTTTGAATTAAAAACAGAAGTTACTGTTAAAACATGATAGCCAGCATTATAAAATATCCTTTGAAAGTTCTTTGTTCTTATTGAGTTATACGCTGATCCTGTACCTGATAAAACAAAAATTAATGGTGCTTTTCCTTTCTGCTTACTTAAGGAAAAGTTAAATCCCTTATCAAACCACATATTTGGAGGTACTTTATTGCTTCTCTCTAACAATATTTTAAAATCCTTAGTTGGTACCTTATCAGGTATTCCCTCTGTCATAATTTTAGAACTTCCTACAATTGTTGCTATATATGGATTTTTTATTGGAAATTTATACTCAGCAAAAATATTTACTGTTAAAAATAGCATAAATAAAACTTTTGAACATATATTCATTATAAAAATTTCCCTCCTTAAAATAATTGATTTTAAATGATTTTTTTCAATTCCTCTATCACACCATTTTCATTGTTACTTTTTGCCATAAAGTTCGAAATTTTCTTTATCTCTTCATGAGCATTTTCCATTGCGAAGCTGTATCTTCCTTTTTTTAGCATCTCATAATCATTTAAATAGTCTCCGAAAATCATTGTTTCATCATAAGTTATTCCAAGTTCTTTTTGGAGTGCTTCTAGGGCTATTCCTTTATTTGATTCCAAATGACTTATATCTAGCCAAATCTCACCAGAAACCACAATTTGAGAGTCTTTTTCATCCTTTACATAAGGATATACGTTCTCCTCCGTTCCACTTAAATCACAGTAGGTTATTTTTATTATTTCATCATCATTAACTTCTAAAAGATCTGAAACCACTTTTTTTTCTTCATAATATTTTTCAACTTCTTTTACAAATTTTGGGTCTACTGACTCTATATACGCTGACTTTTTACCACATAGTACCACATTTGTTGTAGGTATCCTTCTTCCAATTCCAACATACTTTTTTATTATCTCTTTGGATAAAACTCTTGAATATATCTCTTTCTCTCTCTCAATGACATAACTCCCATTTTCAGCTATGAAAACTATTCTATCCATAATTCTGTCAAAATTTTTTTTTAAATTTTGATACTGTCTTCCACTTGCTACAACAAATTTAATACCTTTTTCTTCCATTTTTGAATAAATTTCCCAAAACTCCTCTGAGAACTCCTTTTTATCATTTAAAAATGTCCCATCCATGTCTGTAACAACTAATTTTATCATCTGTTTTTCTCTCCTAGCTCTCTATTTATTTTCTAGTTTATTTCTCACATCATACAGTATTATCCCTGTAGCCATAGCCACATTTAATGACTCTGCACTACCATAGATTGGAATAATAACTTTTTCATCACTTTTTAATATTAGTTCCTGAGAAACTCCATCCCCTTCATTTCCAAATACAAAGGCATTTTTATCTCCTAATGTCATCTTTGTATAAGGGATTGAATCTTTTTCTAGAGCAGTTACAATCACTTTGTACCCTCTCTCTTTTAAGAACTCCATAACTTCACTCTCTTCAACATAGTGTATATTTACAGATAAAATCGAACCCATGCTACTTCTAACAGTTTTCTCATTGTAGCAATCCACACTTCCCTTAGTCAAAATTATATCCTTAAATCCTGCTGCATCTGCTACTCTTATAATTGTTCCTAAATTTCCTGGGTCAGATACTCTATTTAATACAACTACATTGTTATCTATCTTTTCTAACTTTTGAACTTTTGAATTATAACATATAATAACACCCTGTGAGTTCTCTTGAGAAGTTAACTCTTTAAACAATTTCTCATTTAGAACTATCTTTCTACACTCATGTTTTTGTGCCATTTCAACTATCTCTTGAGATATACCCTCTTTAAACAATATCAGTTTTGGTGTCTCCTCAAACTCTAAGAATTTTCTTCCCTCTGCAAGAAAACTTCCCTCTATCTCTCTATACTTTTTTGTCTTTAATTTTTTTAAGCTCTTATAAAGCTCATTATCTTTACTCGCTATTATATCCAATTTTTTATCTCCTAAAATTATTCATATTTTATTTAGATTATACATTAATTTCACGCTATTTTCTAGTGAAATAATCTCCCTAATTCTCCTTGACTATATCTAAAAAATATAATACAATTTATATTAGTTATAAAATTTATATTTTTAAGGAGGTTTAAGTGAAAAAAATAGTAACTTTACTATCTTTGATTTTTTTACTACTTTCATGTGGCAAGGAAAAACAAGCCAATGAAAATGTTCTTTATCTTTATGGATGGGCAGATTATATTCCAACCAAAATTTATGAAGATTTTGAAAAAGAAACGGGTATTAAAGTGGTAGAAGATATTTACTCTTCAAATGAGGAGATGTTCGCCAAAATTAAGGCTGGAGGAACTGGTTATGATATTTTAACACCTTCAACTGACTATGCAGAAATTTTAATGAATGATGGAATGATTGAAAAACTTGATAAATCTAAACTATCCTCATTTAATAATATAGATCCTATGGTTCTTGAAAAATTACAGTATTTTGATGCTAATAATGACTATGTTTTCCCTTTTGCTATGGGTGCAACAACTATTGCTGTAAATACAAAGTATGTTAAAGATTTTCCAAAGGACTTCAGTATTTATAACAATCCTGAATACAAAGGTAAGATGACACTACTTGATGATATGAGAGAGGTTATGACCTCTGCGTTAGGTACTCTTGGTTACCCACAAACCACTGAGAATGAAGCCGCTATAAAACAGGCTGCTGACCTTGTAAAAGAGTGGAAAAAGAATATAGCTAAGTTTGATTCAGAATCTTTTGGTAAAGGTTTTGCTAATGGTGATTTCTGGGTTGTTCATTGCTATCCTGATAATGTTCTTAATGAGCTAACTCCTGAGCAATTAGAAACTACTGAGTTCATAATTCCTGAAAAAGGTGGAACAGCTTATATCGATTCATTTGTAATTCCTAAAACTGCTCCTAATAAAGAAGCGGCATACAAGTTTTTAAACTTTATTCAAAGACCTGAAAATTATAGATTGATTGCTGAGCATTTGAGAGTACCTTCTATAAATGTTCCAGCTAGAGAACTTATCACTGTTGAACCACTATATTCAATTGAGGATTTAAAAAATACTGAGATTTTAAGAGATATAAAAAATACTCTAGATATTCAAAGTAAATATTGGCAAGAGATTCTTATTGATTAATTTTAGAAAGTCTAACTTAAAATTTTAAGTTAGACTTTTTTATTTCTTGTAAGGCTCTTATTTATAGTGTATAATTTTAGAAAAGACTAATTTTAGGAGGAACCCCATGAATTTTAACATTAGAAGAAATGATTTAGTTGAAATTTTCTCTGAATTTATTAATATTTTAAAAGATAATCCAATTAAACCTATTATCTCCGGTTTAAAAATAGAGTCAAGTAGTGGTAAAGTAACTTTTACAGGTACTAATCTTGATGTTAATTATATAAAAACTGTTCATTGTGAAACAATAGAAGAGGGCATTGTTATTTTTAAGCCAAATTTAGCTTTGGAATATATAAAACTTTTAGATGATGAGATAATCACTCTTTCATCTAAAAATGATATCTTATCAATTCATTTAGCTGAATTCACTCTGCTTTATAATGATAACTTTCCTGAAAATTTAAGATTACCAATCGTTGATGAAATTGCTAGAATATCTCCTCAAGAGCTTTATAAAAGTTTTGAGAAAACAAGATTTTCTGTTGCTCCATCAACTGAAAATCTTGCCATAAATTGTATCAGAGTTTTATTTAAAGAGGACAGAATCTCCTTTGTATCAACTGATTCTTATAGATTAACTTATTTAAAGACAGATAACAGAGCTCTTTTATCAAAAGATTTTTCTATACCTCTTGAATCTGTAAGTATTTTATGTAAACTTATAAAAGACTTAAATGAAGATATTATAATTGGATCAAATGGAGAAAATCTTATTTTTTTATGGGATAATACATATTTCCTTACAAAAGTTACAACTCTTCCATTCCCAAATTTTGATGCTATTCTTTGTGGTAATAGTTTTAGTAAAGAGATGGAATTTAACTATAATGATTTTAAAAGTGCTCTTAAAAAAGTACTTACAGTTGCAAGAACTAGTAATGAATCAAAAAATGGAGCTATTTTAGAGTTTAAAGGTAAGAAACTCTCTATCTCCGCTTCATCAGGAAAAGCAAAGATTAATCAAAAGGTTGAGATGATCAAAACTGGAGAGGATTTCAAGTGCTCTCTTAATATAAAATTTCTTTTTGAATTCGTAGAGAACTTAAATAACAATGTTTTTATTAGAGGAAATACGTCTTCAGCTATGTTTGAAATTACCGAAAGAGACAATAACTCTTACAAATATATATTAATGCCTCTTGCTTTAAGAGACTAACACTCAAATTTAGGCGGTTTTTATGATAAAAATTTACAAAAGTCATAATGATATTTTAGAAAAAAAACTTTTTTCAATATCCGAAACATTGGAAGTTGAAAAACTTACGGAAAAGAATACATGGATTCACCTCTCAAATCCAACTGAAGAGGAGATAAAAGTTGTAACAAATAGCTTTGATATCCCTGAAGAACACGTTAGAGCAGCTCTTGACGAAGAGGAAAAAGCCCGTTTAGAAATAGATGACGATATTATCTTAGTAATCATTGATGTTCCTATTCATGATGATAATAATCGTTGTTCTTTCACAACTGTTCCTCTTGGTATAATTTTATTAAAGGATCATATTCTTACTGTTTCTACAGTTAAGCTATCTCTTATTGAAGAGTTCGTTCAAGGAAGAATCAAAAGTTTTTTTACCTTTAAGAAAACAAGATTTATTCTACAGATGCTTTTTAGAAACTCCACATACTTCTTACTGTATCTGAAGCAGATTGGAAGAATTAGTGATAATATTGAGAGACAATTAAAAAATAATCTTAGAAATCAAGAACTTATGCTCCTTCTTGAACTAGAAAAAAGTTTGGTTTATTTTACAACATCTTTAAAATCAAATGAGGCTGTTCTTGAAAGAATGATGAGAACTGAGATTGTAAAAAGATACCCCGATGATTTAGAACTTCTTGAAGACGTTATAATTGAAACTAAACAGGCCATTGAAATGGCTAATATATATTCAAGTATTTTAGGAAGTACCAGAGATGCTTTCTCCACAGTTATGTCCAATAACCTTAATATAGTTATGAAGAAACTTACCTCTATAACTATAGTCTTTGCCATTCCCACTGTAGTTTCAGGACTTTGGGGAATGAATGTTGGAGGTGTTCCCTTTGCATCGGATACCTATGGTTTCCTTTGGGTTGTACTTGTTGCAGTAGCATGCGGTATTATAATCACTTGGATTCTATTTAAAAAAGAGTTATTCTAAAGCAAAAAGCTCTGTTTATCAGAGCTTTTTACTATTTATTATCTATTTTTTCTTACTCTCTATCACTTTCTGAGCTAAATTTTCTTGAAGCTCCTCATATCTTAAAAAGCTGTACTCAAATCTTCCTCTACCTTGTGTCAACGATTTTAAATCTATTGCATATTTCAATATCTCACTCTCAGGTACTTCAACAGTTAATAGTTGTTCAGAGTATGCCTTAGGTTCCATACCTAAAATTCTTCCTCTTCTCTTATTCATATCCCCCATAATATCCCCTATATACTCATCAGGAGCTATTATTTCCATTTTTACTATAGGTTCTAATAGAACACATCTAGCTGTTTCCATACCTTTTCTAAATGCCAATATAGCAGCTTGTTTAAAGGAGATCTCATTGGAATCCACAGGGTGATAGGAACCATCATACAGTGTTGCTTTTATATTGATAACAGGATATCCTGCAAGTTTTCCCTTAGTCTTTGCTTCCATCAGTCCCTTTTCTACCGCTGGAATATATGTTTTAGGCACAACTCCTCCATGAATGTTATCATAAAAAGCAAACTCATCATCACTATTTGGTTCAAATTTTATAAATACCTCTCCGAACTGTCCAGCTCCTCCAGATTGTTTCTTATGTCTTCCTTGAGCCTCAACACTATTTTTAATAGTTTCTCTATAGGATACTTCTGGTTCTTTTAAGATTGCATTCACTCCAAATTTATTTTCCAATTTATTAAGAAGTATATTCAAATGCTTCTCTCCCTGACCCCCTATTATTAACTCTTTTGTTTCATAATTTCTAACTATTGAAAATGATGGGTCCTCATCCATCAATCTTTGAAGAGCACCACTTAATTTATCATCATCACTCTTTTCTTTAGGCACAATTGACATATATAGACAAGGTTTTGGAAACTCTATCACCTGGTATAGAATAGGGCTATCCTTATCACATAGAGTATCTCCAGTTTGAGCCTCTTGAACCTTTGTCATAGCTCCTATATCTCCAGCTCTTATTTCATCAGCTGGAAGTTGTTTTCCACCTCTAAAAAATGATATATTTCCAACTTTTACCTTTAACCCCTTATTTGAAATTAGTATCTCATCATCTTTTTTTATAGTTCCAGAATTGACCTTAAAAAGCGATATTTTTCCCATATATGGATCCACTATTGTTTTAAATATAACTGCAGAAAATGGTTCATTTACACAAACTTTTCTTGATAGCATTTCACTTTTATCCACTGTATACCCAGTTTTTATACCATCATTTACCTCTGAAGGCGTTGGTAAATAGTTATATAGCATTTCAAAAAGAGTTCTCACACCTATTCCATTACTTGCCGAACCAATAACAATAGGGACTATCTCCCCATTGACAACCCCATTGTGTAAGCCCTGCTTAATCTCCTCCTCTGTAAACTCCTCACCTGAAAAATATTTATTTAAAAGATTTTCATCCGTTTCAGCAATAGCTTCCAATAGAAGATTTCTCACTTCTGAAACATCTATGTCCTCTGGAATTGGTGCGTCTTCACATGAAGCTCCATTAAAAACTCTTCCCTTTAGGTCCACTACATTTACGAACCCCTTAAACTCCTCTTCAAATCCTATTGGTATACAAAATGGCGCTACTTTCTTTCCAAACTTTTCTTTCATATCATAGAGAAGTTTCTCATAGTTATGAACTCCTTTATTCATTTTATTGATAAAAATCACTCTTGGAATCCCCGCTTCTTCAAGTAATCTCCAAGCTCTTTCTGTTCCCACTTCAACTCCTGCCGCTCCATTTATAACTAAAACTGCTCCTCCTGAAACCGCTAAAGCTGATGAAACCTCTCCTGAGAAATCTGAGTATCCAGGTGTATCAAGTATATTATACTTGTGCCCTAAATATTCAAGAGGTATCACTGACGTATTAATTGAAAATCCCTGTTTCATTTCCTCTTTATCAAAATCTGATATACTTGTTTGAGAGTCAACACTCCCCATCTTAGGGGTTGTATTAGATATGTATAACATGGCCTCTACTAAGCTACTTTTTCCACTTCCACGATGTCCTAAAAGGGTTATATTCCTTATTTCGCTCATTTCATAACTAATCATAATTGTTCCTCCTATTTTTAAGAGATTTTTACGTTAGTACTTATATAACTAATATTTTTTAATAAGTCAATAGTAATTTCCAAAAGACATAAAAAAAACCGAGAATAATCTCGGTTTAAGTGGTTAAATATTAGTTCATTTTGTCTACTAAAGACTTTCCAGCTTTGAACTTTACAGTTTTCTTAGCTTCTATTTTGATTTCTTCTCCAGTTTTAGGATTTCTTCCAGTTCTCTCAGGTCTCTCAACTACCTCAAATTTTCCCCATCCGATGAAGTTAATTTCTTCTCCAGCTTGTAAAGTCTCCTCTATTGTAACTAGAACTGAATCTAATTTTCTTTCTGCTTCAGCTTTTGAAGAGAATACACCTTTTTCAAATAATACTTTTGCGAATTCTTTTTTTGTCATTATATTTTCCTCCTAAAATGCTTCTATTATTGTAATTAAGTACAGTCATTTATATCATATAAACCAATTAATTTCAAATGTTTTTTAGGTTTTTTTGGATTTTTTTGACAATTTATTATATAATCAAATTATACCAAAGGAAAGGAAGTTCTTTATATGATTAAAAAAAAGATTTTTTTGCTTTTAACTCTTGTATTATCTTCGTGCACATCGCTAAAATACAGTGTTAATTCGTCTAAATACAAGTCAAAATCTTATAATGAGAGAGTTAGATTTGTTATTTTACACTACACTGCCTTAAATGATGAGCGTTCTATCACTGCTTTAACAAAAAATAATGTCAGTTCTCACTACTTAGTTACTCAGGAAAGGTATGATTCTGTTTATTCCTTAGTACCTGATGCTAAAAGAGCTTGGCATGCTGGAACTAGTTCCTTTGATGGTTACAAAAATCTAAATGATAACTCCATAGGGATAGAGATCTCTAATTTGGGTTATTCCAGTGCTAGTAAGCAGAAGACATCTAATTTAAAAGAGGGTATAGTTGATACAACTATGTTTTACCCCTACAATGATGCCCAAGTTTTTAAAATTGGAATGCTATTAAAAGAACTTACTACCAAGTATAAAATCAATCCTAAATATATTTTAGGACACTCTGATATTGCGCCAACTAGAAAGTTTGATCCAGGTCCAAAGTTCCCGTGGAAACATCTCTATGATAACTATGGTGTGGGAGCTTGGTTTGATAAAAAAGATTTCAACACCTATTACTCTCAAGAACTTTTTGAATCATACTCTGTTGAGGATTTAAAAGATGAGCTGCGTAAATATGGGTATGATATCAACTCCACTGACACTTGGGATTTACCTAGTAAGAAGGTAGTTTCAGCTTTTCAAATGCACTTTAGACCTAGAAAAGTTAATGGTGTTTTTGATCTTGAAACTTTTGCTATCATAAAGGCATTAAATAAAAAATACAAATAATTTTATTGACAAAATAACTCTATGTGTTTTATAATCAAGATAAGAATAATAAAATATGATAGATAAACTTCAGGGCAGGGTGAGCTTATTTGGCAATTCCCGACCGGCGGTGATAGTCCGCGAAACCTTCGGGTTTGATTTGGTGAAACTCCAAAACCGACAGTATAGTCTGGATGGAAGAAGTGTTTTTTTTATGCACAAATTTCTAATATTATTACTTTTTTATGCCCGAAGTCTATCTTCGGTTTTTTTTATAAAAAAATTTGAGGAGGACTAAAATGGTAAAAATTTATGAGGGAAATTTTATAGGAGAAAATTTAAAGGTTGGTATCGTTTGTGCTAGATTTAATGAGTTCATTGTTTCTAAACTGTTATCTGGTTCTATTGATGCTTTAAAAAGACATTCGGTTAACGAAGAGAACATTCATGTTTCTTGGGTTCCTGGAGCTTTTGAAATTCCTCTTATTGCAAAAAAGATGGTTGAAACTAAAAAATTTGATGTTGTTATCGCTCTGGGAGCTGTAATTAGAGGTGCTACTCCACATTTTGATTACGTTTGTTCAGAAGTTTCTAAAGGTGTGGCATCAATCTCTTTAGACTCTGGAATCCCTGTTATTTTCGGAGTACTAACAGTTAACTCTATTGAAGAGGCCATTGAAAGAGCTGGAACAAAGGCTGGAAATAAAGGGTTTGAAGCTGGACTTTCTGCTATTGAAACTGTTAATCTTATAAGAACTATTTCAGAGGCATAACTATGCATAATTACTTTATGGAAATAGCTATTAATGAGGCTAAAAAAGGGATAGGAGCTGTCAATCCAAATCCACTTGTTGGTGCTGTTCTTGTTAAAGATAATGAGATTTTAGCTACGGGATATCATAAGTTTTATGGTGGCCCACATGCTGAGGTTAATACTATAAATAACTCTCCTATTACAGAGGGGTGCACTCTTTATGTCACTTTAGAGCCTTGCTCACACCATGGGAAAACACCTCCTTGTACGGAGCTTATTATAAAATCTAAGATAAAAAAATGTGTAATCGCCACTTTAGACCCAAACCCACTGGTTAGTGGAAGAGGAATAAAACAACTACAAGAGGCTGGTATTGAGGTTATTGTTGGTATTTTAGAAAAGGAAGCCAGAGATCTAAATAAAGTTTTCTTTAAATATATTGAGAATAAAATTCCCTACACATTTATAAAAGTGGGTATTACTTTAGATGGAAAGATAGCCACTAAGGCATTTTCATCTCAATGGATTACAAACTCTCTAGCTAGAACAAAAGTTGAGAATTATCGAAATTTTTTCTCTGGAATTTTAGTTGGAGCTAATACAGTTATTCAAGATAATCCATCTCTTAGATGTAAAACTGTGGGAAATCGAAACCCATATAGACTAATTTTAGATAAAGATTTAATTATATCAGAAAAATATAGTATAATAAGTAATAATACTGATCAAAAGACCTTTATTATTACATCTGATAAAAACATTAATTTAGAAAAGTTCCAATTTTTAAGAGATAAATTTGCAATAAAATTTATAACTTTCTCAGAGAGTGAGAACTTAAAAGATATTTTAAAAAAAATAGGGTCTTATAATATTGACTCTATACTGGTTGAGGGTGGATCTAGTGTAATCTCATCCTTTTTCAAAGAGAATCTTTATGATGGAGGTGAGATTATGATTGCACCTAAAATATTAGGTGATAATCTTGCCATACCATTTTTAAGTGGATTTTCGCCTCTTCTTATTGATGAGGGTATCACTCTTGAAAACATAAAGATAAATCTCTATGACAATAATGTAGGATTTGAGTTTTATAAGGAGGATGGATGTTTACCGGTTTAATTGAAGAGCTTGGAAAAGTGATATCTATCGATAGAACTCCCCAAGGTGCTGATATAACTATATCTTGTGATAAAGTTTTACAGAATGCAGCTATTGGAGATAGTATTGCTACTAATGGAGTCTGTTTAACTGTTGTTAAACTTTCTAATACCAGTTTTACAGCTAATATAATGAATGAATCTTTAAAAGTTTCAGCTTTAAAGGATTTAAAAACTGGAAGTTTAGTTAATTTGGAAAAATCTTTAACTTTACAATCTTTTTTAGGTGGTCATTTAGTTACTGGTGATGTTGATTGCTGTGGAAAAATATCTGCAATAAGTGATGATGGTTTTGCTAAAAAATACACAATTGCTATACCTCTTGAATTTATGAGATACGTTGTCTATAAGGGAAGAATCACTTTAGATGGTGCTAGTTTAACTGTTGCATCGCTAACTGACTCATCGTTGACTGTATCTCTGATACCACACACTCAAAAATCCATAACTCTTGGTTTTAAAAAAGTGGGAGATTTAGTTAATGTTGAAACTGATCTTATTGGAAAACACCTTGAAAAATTGCTCCTAGCCAGAGAAAAAACTACTGAAAAATCTTCATCTAATCTCTCCAAAAGTTTTTTAGCTGAAAATGGATTTTTCTAATTATTAAGGAGGATAATATGTTTAATAAAATCGAAGAAGCGATTGACGATTTGAAAAATGGTAAATTAATTGTCGTTGTGGACAATGAAGATAGAGAAAATGAGGGAGATCTTGTTGGAATAGGGGATATCATCTCAAAAGAAAATATTAATTTTATGATAAAATTTGGAAGAGGTTTAGTCTGTGTTCCTATTGAAGAGAAGAGAGCACAAGAGTTGGACTTAAACCCTATGGTAGTTAACAATAGTGATTCTCATCAAACAGCTTTCACTGTGTCTGTGGATTCAGTTTTAGGAACTACTACTGGAATCTCTGTTGAGGATAGACACAATACTATTAAGGATTTAGCTTTTAAGGCAACTTCAGGTAGTGCCTTTAAAAAACCTGGGCATATATTCCCTCTAATAGCTAAAAAAGGCGGAGTAATAGAAAGACCTGGTCACACTGAGGCCTCTGTCGATTTGGCTAAATTAGCTGGTTTTAACGGTTGTGGTGTTATTTGTGAAATTATAAAAGAAAATGGAGAGATGGCTAGAGTTCCTGACTTAATTGAATTTTGTAAAACTCATGACTTAAAAATGATTACAATTGAGGATTTAATTGAATATAGAAAGGCAAATGAGTTTCAAACTCAATTGGTTTGTGAAGCTCCTTTACCTACAAAACATGGTACATTTAAACTGGTTGGATTTTCAAATACAATAGACTATAAAGAGCATGTTGCTCTAGTTTTTGGAGATATTAAAAATAAGGAGAATGTTCTTCTACGTGTTCATTCTGAATGTTTAACTGGTGATGCTTTTGGTTCACTAAAATGTGATTGTGGAAGTCAACTTGATAAAGCTCTTGAGAGCATTGTTAAAAATGGTTCAGGAGTACTTCTATATATGAGACAGGAGGGAAGAGGTATAGGTCTTTTAAACAAAATAAAGGCTTATAATTTACAGGCTCAGGGAAAAGATACTGTTGAAGCTAACACTCTACTTGGATTTGATCCAGACCTTAGAGATTTTGCTGTGGCTGCCCAAATGATTAAACTTTTAGATATAAAAAGTATAAACTTAATGACCAACAATCCAAAAAAAATAGATGATTTAAAAAAATATGGTATTCATATCAGTGATAGAACACAGATTGAATTTCCATCAAATAGTTGTAACTCTAAATATCTAAGAACTAAAAGAGAAAAAATGAATCACCTATTTAAAATAAACTAAAAAAGAGCTTGAGATAAAATCTCAAGCTCTAATCTTTTAAATCATCTAAAACCATTAAATAATAATCAATATCATTTTCAAGTTTTTCTTTTTCACTTTTAGAATAATCACCTGTTGATACTTTTCTTTTTAAATCCTTAAACTGATCTTCTAGTTTTTGTCTTTCCTTTTCTTTAAAGGGTTGTGATACCATGTCATAAAACTCATTTTGATAACTTCTATATTCCCCTTTTACTCCTAAAGAAAAACACCCTGTAAATAATAACATACTAAAAAGAAACAAGTATTTCATTATATCTACTTCCTTTTTTTGGTTTCATCTGTAAAAAATATTAGAAAATTATATATATCTTTAGATATATATTCCCAAGTATGATATTCATTTTCGTATATTTTACCTTTAAAATCTAAATTATATTTTTTAGCTCTTCCAACCACATCAAGCCACTGTTGAAACATTAAATACGGTTTTTTATCTTCTGAACCAACACTTAAGTAGAATTTTTTCCCTATATATCTCTTAGGATCAGTTACTTTTATAATACTGTATGGATCATTTTTTAAAATTTTATAACCCCAAGGACTGAATACTTTTACAAAATGAGCTTTATTTACATCATTAAATAAAAATCTAGGTACATACAAATATCTAAAAATTCTCATCACTCTACGATTTATACTCATTCTTATTAAACTTATAGCCCCTGAAAAACTTGCAATAACATCATATGATTCTAAATTTTTAAGTCCTATTTTTAACGCTCCATATCCACCCATAGAAAATCCACCTATCCCTTTTTTAGAGTTTGGATATTCTTTCTCTATAAACCCTGTTAAATCCTTTGAGAAAAACTCCTCATATTGATGATTCTTATCCTCATAAAAGTTAGTATACCAGCTCTCGCCATTATAACCTGAATCAGGAAGAATAAAGACAATGTCCTGTATTCTTCCTCCTTTTTTTAAACTTAAATAATTCTCTCTCAATTTGGCTTTATAAATCCAATCCTCCGCCTTATCTCTTATTCCATGAAATAAAACTAAACACAGAGGGTTCTCTACAATTTTTTTAGGCTTAAGTATGAGTATTCTCATCTTCTCGGTTGTATATTTACTCTCTAAATGTCTCTCCTCTAAATCAAAAGCATCTAATAACTCTCTATTAGAATATTCAAAAGATTTTGCTCTAGTATCTTCAATCTTTTCAACCTGAGGAAAATTAAGAACTCTTTTTAATTTTCTATTTAACTTAAAATTATATGGATATGTTACAATATAAAAAAGTAACGAAATAAAAACTAGAAAAACTAGTATTTTTAATATCATTCCTATTCCTCAAAATTAAAACTCTGCATTATTTGGAGTTCTAGGGAAAGGTATTACGTCTCTTATATTTGTTATTCCTGTAACATACATTATCATTCTTTCAAAACCTAATCCATATCCTGAATGAGGAAAACTTCCAAATCTTCTTAAATCTAAGTAGAATCCGTAGTCCTCTGCACTCAGTCCTACCTCTGCCATTCTCTCCTCTAAAACTTCTAAGTTATCCTCTCTTTGAGAACCACCTATTATCTCTCCAATTCCTGGAGCTAATAGATCCATTGCTCTTACAGTTTTTCCATCTTTATTTAGCTTCATATAGAATGCTTTAATCTCTTTTGGATAATCTGTTACAAAAACAGGTCTCTTAAAATGCTCCTCTGATAAGAATCTTTCATGCTCACTCTGTAAATCGATTCCCCATTTAACAGGATAGTCAAATTTTTTCCCTGAATTTATAAGTATATCTATAGCTTCTGTATATGTAACTCTTCCAAACTCATTGTTCAATACATTATTTAATTTATCAAATAATCCTTTTTCAATAAACTGGTTAAAGAACTCCATCTCCTCAGGACACTCATTCATAACATATTTAATTATGTATTTTACCATAGCTTCAGCTAACTCCATATTTCCCTCTAAGTCTGCAAAAGCTATTTCTGGCTCTATCATCCAAAACTCAGCTGCGTGTCTTGAAGTATTCGATTGCTCTGCTCTAAATGTAGGTCCAAAAGTATATATATTTCTAAATGCTGAACAATAAGTCTCTCCATTTAATTGACCACTTACTGTTAAATTAGTCTCTTTTCCAAAGAAATCTTTTGTTACATCAACTTTTCCATCATCTGTTTTTGGTACATTGTTTAAGTCAAGAGTTGTTACTCTAAACATCTCTCCTGCTCCCTCACAATCTGATCCTGTGATTATTGGAGTGTGTGTATATACAAATCCATTCTCTTGGAAGAACTTATGAATTGCATAAGCTAAAACTGATCTCACTCTAAATACTGCTGAGAAAGTGTTTGTTCTAGGTCTTAAATGCGCAATTGTTCTTAAGAATTCAAAAGAGTGTCTCTTGTTTTGTAAAGGATAATCTAAATCAGCTTTTTGGAAAACCTCAATCTCTTTAGCTTGAACTTCAAAAGTTTGTCCAGCTCCTTGAGATTCTACAACTACTCCCTTTACAATTATTGATGATGATATTGACAATCTTGAAACTTCATCAAAGTTTGGTAAATTTGTATCAAATACAATCTGAACTCCTTTGAAAAAACTTCCATCATTTAACTCAATAAATCCAAAGTTTTTTTGCGATCTTATTTTTCTTACCCAACCTGATAATTCCACTTCTTGACCTAAATATTTTTCAGTTTCTCTATACAGAGTCTTTACTAGCTGTTTCATATATGTTTGCCCCCTATATCATCTTTGTTTCATCGACAATTTCGATGTTATCTAATTTTTGTCTTACTTGTGCTTTAAACTGTTCTAAATATAACTTTCTATACTTCTCTCTCTCAAGTTTCTCCTCAGCTGTTAGCTCTCTTTTTTTGGCTTGATTCGAAAAATAATTAACCATTTCTATAATATCTTTCATTTCCATTTTGTTTCCTCCAAACTATAAAATATATAGCCTCATTAAACTTTTAGGGTAATTATACCGCTTATTTAATGTTTTGTCAATTTGCTTATAATACCAAAAAGAATATTTTTCTTGTATTAATTTTATATAAAAATTGTTATAATATAGTTAAATTTTATTATAAGGAGTTGAAAAATTTTAATGAACTATTTCCAACCAAAACCGATATCAAATTTCAATGTCACAATTGATATTCCTGGTTCTAAATCAATTACTAATAGAGCACTTATTCTTTCAGCTCTCTCTGGAAAAACTGTAACTTTAAAAAACATTCTTTTGAGTGATGATACTAGATATATGATTGAGGCACTAAAAGTTTTAGGTAATAAAATAGAACTTAATGAAGTTGATAAAACACTTAAAATCACAGGTAATAAAAATCCACAATATAAAGATATTGAGCTATATATTGGAAATGCAGGTACTGCTATGAGATTTTTAAGCTCATATTTAGCCACTGGAAAAGGTGTTGCTACACTATACGGAAATGCTCGTATGAATGAAAGACCCATTAAAGATTTAGTCGATTCTTTGACACAACTTGGAGTTAAAGTGGAGTATTTAAATAACTTCGGTTACCCACCCATTAAGATTATATCCAGTGGTATCCATGCTACCTCTGTCAATATTGATGGAAGTAAAAGTAGTCAGTACATCTCCTCTATCCTAATGGCCGCTCCAAACTTTAAAAATCCTATTAAGATTTTTTTTACAGGGAAAGTTGTATCAAAGCCATATATAGATATGACTCTAAAGATGATGAAAGACTTTGGAGCGGATATCGTTTCATATAACGATACAATTAAAGTGAATCCTAGTGAGTACAATTTAAAAGAGTACCTTATTGAGGGTGATATGTCCTCTGCTTCATATTTCTTAGCTATGGCTTTAATTGCTAACTCTACGGTTACTCTAAGAAATTTTTTTAAAAGAAGTATTCAAGGTGATTCAAGATTTTTAGATGTTCTAAAAGAGATGGGTTTAAATATTATAGCTTTTCAAGATTATTCCATTACAGTGGCAGGGATTCCAGATTATAAGGGAGTTCAACTGAGTATGAATGATATTCCAGATGTTGCTCAAACTTTAGCTGCTGTAGCTCTTTTTGCAACTACTCCAACAAAGGTTTGGGATGTAGAGAATATGAGAATAAAGGAAACTGATAGAATTTCAGCTCTAAAAAATGAGATACTAAAAATTAATGGGGATTTTATTGAGTTTAAAGATGGATTTATAATAAATCCAAAACCTTTAAAAGATTATAGAGGTGATTTTTTAGAGACCTATGATGACCATCGAATGGCTATGTCCCTATCTTTAATCGGACTTAAAGTCCCTGGGATTAAAATTCTTGATCCAAACTGTGTTTCAAAAACATTTCCAAATTTTTTTGAAGAATTTAATAAAATATATATGGAGGATTGATGATGAAAAAGCTCTTTTTAATGACTTTTTTGATATTCATCAATATTTTTTCAAGTGGTTTTTCAAAATCTCCTGAAGATATTGAGATTGAACGTTTAAAAAACGAGATTAAAACTCTTCAAAATCAAATAAAAAAACTTGAAGCAAAAAAAATTGAAAAGTTTAAAGAGGAGGAAAAACAACCAAAAATTGGACTTGTTTTAAGTGGTGGTGGTGCAAAAGGTTTTGCACATATCGGAGTTTTAAAAGTTTTAGAAAAAAATAATATTAAGGTTGATTATATAACAGGAACCAGTATGGGAGCTCTTATTGGTGCTTTATATTCAGCGGGATACACCCCTGAACAGATTGAAAAATTAGTTTTAGATATTGATTGGCAAGAGACCTTTAATGATAGTCCTAATCTTACTGATATATCACTTGATCAGAGATCTCTTATGAAAGATTACAATCTTTCATTGAAATATGATAACTCACTTAATTTTGCATTACCAAAGGGGATTAGAAACACTCAAAAAATATACTTAACTTTAAAAAATCTTCTTTGGAATGTTGAACAAACAAAGGATTTTAAAAAACTTCCAATTCCATTGGAGATTATCGCAACTGACCTAAACACTGGAAAAGCAAAAGCATTTAATAGTGGAGACTTAGCTCAAGTTATCACAGCAAGTATATCTATACCCACTATTTTTGATCCTGTAAAAATTGGAAATAATTACTATGTTGATGGACTACTATCTAGAAATTTCCCCGTGGAAGATGCTTTTAATCTAGGTGCTGACATTGTAGTTGGTGTTGATGTAGGAACCTCTCTTCAGAAAAAAGAGGACTATGATATTTTAAGTGTTGCAGATCAAATTGTTGCTATTCAAAGCTCTAGTTCCACAAAAAAACAGAGAGACTTAGCTACAATCTTGATTGAACCAGATATATCTGATTTTAAAACAACTGATTTTAACAATTTTAAAGAGATAGAAGCCTTAGGAGAGGAAGCTGCTCAAAAAGAGTTAAATAAAATACTGGCATTTGGTCCCAAACAAAATAAAAGAAAAAGTTCTCTACAATTTAAAGATAACTTTGTTTTAAAAGAGGTAGAGATTACGACTGATACGACAAATCATGATCACAAAGAGATCATCGAATCTATCTTTAAGGAATCTTTAGGTACAAATATAAATCCAGATACACTGGAAAAATTAATGCTTAAAACTTATAGTTTAAATTTCGTTAATAAAATATATTATACATTTAAAGAAAATACTTTAAAACTCCAAGTAGAAGAGAATCCAACCAATATTGTAGGATTGGGTGTTGATTATATGACCGATTATGGAACTACTCTTTCCATTGGAACTGATATCAGTTCTTTTGGTAAAATTGGTAGTTTATCAACTATTGAAGCAACTTTTGGTGATTATCTTGGACTTAATTTAAAAAACTTCTCCTACTATGGTGTTTCAAATAAGGTTGGTATCTTAAGTAGTATCAGCTATAAGGAAAATCCATTTTTTATCTATCATAACAAGAGTAAGATTGGTAGTTATAAAAGTCAGGTTACAAAGTTAGAAGTAGCTTTTGTAACTCAATATTCAAATTTATTTTTACTTTCATATGGAGCTTCCCTAAACTATGCTAATTTAGATCCTGAAATTAAGAATATCTTTGATTCTTCAATTGAATATTCAAAAAGTTATGGAGATGTCTTCTTTAATATCAAATGGGATAAGACTAACTCAATAACGTTTCCAACAGAGGGGTTTAAAGGAGTTATTTCTCAAAGATGGGGTGGAAATTTAGGAAAGGATAACCTTAATTTCCTATCTACAAACTATATCTCTTCCAATTATCTGCCTATTACAGATAGTACTAGCTTAACCGCTAAGCTCTTTGGTGGAAATGTAACTGGTGATGATGTCCTTCCTGACAAATACATTAAACTTGGAGGACTAGCTGATGATCTATCCAATAATACTTTTGCATTTAATGGATATTATTTTCAAGAGAAATATCTTTCTTCACTTTTTGGTATCAGTTTAGGAGTTCAACAAAAACTTGTAGAAAATCTATATATTGAAGCTAATTGGGATTTTGCTACTTATAAGTTTGCTAATGAAAGTTTCAATAATAATTCTGACTCAATACTTTGGAAAGACTACTCTCAAGGTGCTGGTATAAGTTTAAATTATAGAAGTTTAATTGGACCTATTAAATTCAATATTTCAAAAGCACAAGAATCACATGACTATCTATTCCAAATTAGTTTTGGGTATAAATTTAATTAAAAGAAAGCTCTGTCCTAAAAATGACAGAGCTTTTTTGTTTACGCTTAGAAAATATATATGTTATTAAACACATTTTTATCACTTTCACTTATTCAAAATTTTTTCAACTATAAAAATTCATATTTTAGTTTTTTAAATACAAAAAGGAACTTTATTATTTGGTGGTAGTAATATTCACACTATTTTAAAAGGGGGTCAATTTGAAGAAAATAACTTTAAGATTTTTAACATTTTTCATTTTAGGAAACTCCATTTATGCAACTCTTATTTCAAAACCAGATGAATTTAAAATCGAATATATTCAAAGCTATGGAAAAATAGATGGTTTTGTTCAAATACCTAAGGGTGGGAAAAAAGGGACAACCTCATTAAAAAAACCAACTTTTCACGACTTAGGTATAGATAATATCACCTATCCTCAATTTAAATTAAAAACTAGATGGAATAACCTACATCTTTTTGCTGAGTTTATTTATAAAACTTTCAATGGAAGTGAATATCTAAAAGAGGATATAATTTCCCATGATAAATTATTAGCAAAAACTTCAAAATTAAAAACAGAACATGAATATATCAACTATGCTCTTGGAATGGGATATGATATTTTTAAAACTAATAATATTGAAATAACACCTATTTTAGAGTTCACTGCTACTGATTTTAAATATAAATACACCTGTGAAAATGTAAATGAAAACACAAAATTTGGTAGTCAAAGGGATTTTGGGTTTGGAAGTCTTCATATTGGAATAAATTCAACATATATTTTTACTTCTAAATACAAAATTAATTTAAATATAAAATCTGCTATCCCCTTTGATAGTGTCCGAAAATGGTGGAGCATAAATCTATTAAACTCTTATACTCTTTATCAAAAAAATTCGAAAGAATTAAATCTTATATTTGGAATAGGCGTTCAAGAGTTTGAATATAGAGATACGCAAGAGGAGATGCAAAATTTTATGAAATATAAACTATCACCAACATATTCATTAGGATTGGAATACAAATTTTAATATTTAAATAGATAAAAGGCTATCAAATATAATATTTTGATAGCCTTTTATTTACAATTTGAAACGCCCTATATTATCAGGATGTTTTTTACTCCATTTTTTTTAGCCAACTCTTCCAACTCTTTTAGCTCACTATCTGTAGGTGAAAAAAGATGCTCTTTTCTATCATCTCTAACCCCATAGTGTCTATATTTTATAATTTTATATCTAATATCTCTACCTGATATAGCTTTAGAAACATTTTCAACAGTTAATCTATTATCTAATCTTTCCGACACAACAACAGTTCTGACTTCAAATAGTTTTCCTATATCCCTTAAAAAATACAGATTTTCAATTACCATTTCAACACTTTGATCTGTCAATTTTAGATGTTGATCTTTTTCCCATGCCTTTACATCTAACATAAATGCATCTGTATTCTCTACAAACTCTTTATACTTTTCATCTTTTAAATTAACCCCTCCATTTGTGTCAACAAAACAGGTTAAATTTGGCCATCTTTTTTTCACTTCAATAAAAAGTTTTGTTATAAACTTGTAGTGTAGTGTGCTTTCTCCTCCACTAACTGTAATCCCTTTTATAAAACTTTTTACTTTAGCTATATTTTCTAATAGCTCATCCACAGTGTAATCTTTAACTTTAGGTGAAGCATCAAAATTACAGGTTTTTATGCACTCATCACATTCACAGCACAGTTTCTCATTCCAGATAACATCCCCTTCTTCACTTTTATTTAAAGCTTTTGTAGGGCACTTTTGGATACAGCCATAACATTTTTTACAAATATTTATAGTTTCAGGATTATGACAATAATCGCAATTAAAATTACAACCTTGAAAAAATATGGCCATTCTATTTCCTGGACCATCAACATTTGAAAACTTTATAATTTTATTTATTTTCCCTGTTAGAATCATTTTACTCACTTCTTAATTTTCTTCCCAATGCTTTAGCATTATCTCTAGCACCTTTTCCTAAAATAGTAGTGTCTCTTAAAACCTGCTCCCCTTTATCTAACTTTTCAATCTCAGATTTTTTCACAAGGTAACCAGTTACTCTAACTACATCGCATGTATCACTGTATAGAGAGAAGAATCTCATATCAGTTTCAAAAGCTCCCTTTATTATATCTAAAATAGCTTCTGGATTGGATTTATATGTCTCATCAAACACAAAGATATCTCCTATTCCACTTGGGCAATACTGGTGAAATGGTGCTGATTGAACTATGTGCTCAAAAATTTCTGGCTCTTCACCAACTGGAATTCTACATCCCGGACTCTCATTTCTATCTGTATCAATTCCTACTTGTGAATGTAATAGATGAGTATTTCCAAAGAACTCTCCCGCATATTTTGTTCTATGATTTGCTACAAGTTTATGCATTGTTGAAACTATCTCTAAAGCTAATCTATTAGCTTCCTCAGAATATCCAAATCTATCTTTTTTCTCAGTGGCTCCTAAAAGGTTATTAACACATTCAGCCAATCCTACAAATCCAAATAGTCCTGTGAATTTTTCTTTCTCTAAAAGACCCTCTTTTATTAGGAAGCTACTCTCATAAAATCCACTTTCCTCTATAATAAATCTAGATCTTTCATCTATATAATCTAACATCTCTTTTGAAACTTCTGGTAAAACTTTCTCTAAAAACTCCTCTTTTGAGCTAGCCAACTTCGATAGAGCTCCTAATCTCACTCTAACTAAAGTATTCGCTCCACCTCCAACTTTTAATCCATTGTAACAACTAACAATTCCATATTCACCTTTAAAATCTTCTCTAAAAATCTTATCGTTAGCAAAACTTGGTTTAGCCGTTACTAGAGCTGTTTTTATAGCTTCTATTGATATTTTATCAGTTGTTTCTTCACTGTATTTAATAGTTAAGTTTGGTGTTGGTAATTCTAATTCTCTCATAGCTTTTAAAATTAAGAAACCTGCTTTTGTCTCTTTTGGTCCTATATTGGCATGACAAAATGAATCTGTTATAGTTGAATCTATATGTTTTAAAAATAGTTTTATAGCTAAGTACGCTTCATTTTCATCTTTTATAAAAGGTTCTAGTAAATAATCAATATTTCCTAAATAAACAGGCATCGTTGTTATTGATGGAACATGTTTATAAAGAATTAATAACCCATGTACAGCTTCCCAAATATTTGTTGGTTTCTCAATATTTAAAAACTTACTTCCTTGCTCCATAAATATATCGTAATCTGGCACTATGTATCTTGGTCTATAAGGAGCATTTCCTTCAAATAAATCACATATTATTCCATCTTCAATATATTTTTTTAAAGCATCGCTTTTATTTAAAACCTCAATACTTCCTTCAGCTAATCTTGCTAGAGCTACAACTTTTTGCTCAAAAGTTATCTTTTGACTCTTTATTGTTTCTAATATCATTACTTTCTCCCTTTAGTTAAAATAT
>Charlie_p2__coassemble_950_pt1 | contig 63204 bp, 62 predicted proteins | sample Charlie_p2__metabat2_low_PE_014 | metagenome-assembled genome bin Charlie_p2
CATTTAAAAGGTCCTCACTAACTCCATCTTTTCTTCCTGAAACTAAAAATCTTACATTATTTTTCATCAATAATTTTTTTTCATTTTTTAAATAAGTTTTGAATAGAAACATCAGTGTATCTACTTCCTCTTTAGCTCTTTTCCAATTTTCAGTTGAAAATGCATAAACTGTTAAATACTTAACACCCAATTCACCACAAGAGGTCAATATCTTTCTTAAAGTATCTGCGCCTGCTTTATGCCCATATGTCCTAGGCATTCCTTTCTTTTTTGCCCAACGACCATTTCCATCCATAATTATAGCTATATGATTTGGTACATCTAATCTCATTCTTTTTCTCCTCTCGATAAATCAATAAATTTTACCATATTTAGAACATTTTTTCCATAAAAAAAATGATCTCTAAGTGAACAAAGGAGGTAGTTTTTATGCTACCTCCTTTTACTTTTCATATAATTTGTTACTTTTTATGAACTCAACTATCTCTTTTGGTACCATATTATCTATGGAATCACCTTTTGATATTGCTTCTCGCACCCCTGTTGATGAACAGTTTAAAAATGGATTTTTCACTTGCAAAAGATTGGAGTCTTTTATAACTGTTGTATATCCCTCCCGTTGAAGAACAACAACTTTTGCCAATTTTAAAATCTCTTTATATTTTTTCCACTTATGAAAATACGCTCCTGAATCCTCTCCAATAATCTCAAAATACTCATTGTTAGGATACATATCAATAACCTTTAAAAGAGTATCATAAGTGAATGAGACTTCATTCGATTTTACCTCTATATCTAAAACGTCTATTTTAGATTCAGATTTAAAAGCAATTTTGCACATCTCTAATCGTAACTCTCCACTTACTAATAAGTTTTCTCTATGTGATGGAATCCCTACAGGTATAATAAGAAGTTTATCTAAATTTAAGTGATCTATAATAAATTTTGCCATATATATGTGTCCATTATGTATGGGATTAAAACTTCCTCCGTATATTCCTATCTTCATTTTACCCAATCTCCGCTATAGCTTCTATTAAACACTCCGTTGTAGTACTCTCTAAAATACTCTCTCTAATCTTTTTATCTCTAAATATTCTAGATAGTGATGAAAGTAACTCTAAATATTTTTTGCTTTCCCCTTTAGGTACACCAACTAATATAACTATTCTCACTTTTTCTCCATCTAAAGAGTTAAAATCCACTGGATTCTTTAAAAGTGCAACCGATACAACTATATCTTTTACTACCTCTGTTCTAGCATGAGGAATTGCCACTCCCATACCTATACCTGTTGTTCCTGCTCTCTCTCTTTCTAAAATCTCTTTTAAAAAAATCTCTTTATTAGAGATTAAATCACTATTTTCATCCATATTATTTACTAACTTCTTTAATATTTCATCTTTTGATACAGATTTATTATCTATAATGTTAATCATTTTTACATTAAAATAATTTAACACTTGTTGCCCCCTTTTAAAGCTTTATACTGTTTAAAATTTCGTTTTTAACCTGTTCATTGTCCTTTGTATCTTTCTCTTTTATGGCTTTTAATAAGATACTTCTGTACTTTCTTTCATTTTTATATGAATAGCTATCTAAAACTTTTTTATATGCGACAATCTCCAATATCTCAGGTATATCCGATATCTTATCCTCTGACTCTATAGCAGACTCTAAATCTCTTAAATCATATCTTTGTTTTGTAAAATAACTTATTATAAGATAACCTATCTCATCAATCCAACCCATATTATCCATAATCTCTTTCATAGCCAAAGCCATTAAAGGTTTATTAAAGTTTATATTATCCATCAACGAAAGGTTAAATAGAGTTTTTAAAAACTCCTCTTTATCTTTTAATGCCAGTTCTTTTCCATATTTTTTAGAGAACTCTAGCTCTCCTTTTATAACCAATTTCATAAAGTTCTCTTTTAATTTTTCAATAGGAACATTTGAAAGTCTATCTATTTTTTTCTCTTTAATTCTCTCTATTTTATTGCTTTCCTTTTCCAGAGTCTCATAAAAAACAGTGTCATCTTCACAAAATACCATTGCTGGAATTGTTAAATTCATACTCTTTCTTGTTATTACTCCTTGGCAATCCACTGTTAAATATGCCCTTTTATCAAGAATATCTGCATTTTCTATAACTTTTGCAACTCTTTCTTGTATTCTATTTTTCATCTATTTCACCAAATCCTTTTAAACTATTATCTTCTAACATTGTGAACTCTATTTTAAGAACAAATAAATTCTCTATTTCCAACCCTTTTGGAAGTTTTACTAAATCTTTTTCTGTTGTTATTATAAAATCTGCATCCATAGCTTTAGCTCTTCTCTTTATCGTATCAAAGTCTTTCTCTTTAAAATCATGATGATCCATGAAATCCACTCTTTCAATATACTCTGGATTTAAAGAGATTACTGTCTTTTCAAAGTTAAGTGGGTTTGCAAGTCCAGAAAAAAGAAGAACTCTTTTCCCAGCAACCCAAAATAATGGCTTTGCATTTCCTTTTATATCACATAGAGATGTTACTCCATGCTTTGCAACTGAAACAGGTTTTTTAAATTTTACTTTTAAAAACCTTTTCAATGTCTCTAAATCACTTTCAGATATTAAATCTGATTTTGTAATTATAAATTCACTTGCTCTCTCTCCACCTTTTTGAAAATCCTCTCTAAGAGTTCCTTTAGGCAGTAATGCTCCCCAACCAAATGGGTTTGTCGCATCTATTAACACAATATCTCTATCTCTTTTTAATTTTCTATGTTGAAATCCATCATCTAATATTATAGTATCTACATTAAACTTCTCTACTGCTAATTTACATGCTTCATATCTATCTCTTCCAACTATCACTGGTACCTTTAGATTTAAAGCGTGGATATATGGTTCATCTCCACTCTCTTTTGAAGTTACCAATATTTTTTTCCCATCACTCACTATTAATGGATCAATCTTTCTCTTTCCTCTATATCCTCTTGATACTATAGCAACTTTTCTTCCCATTTTTAAAAGCTTTTTTGCAAAGAATTGAACTGCTGGAGTTTTTCCAGTACCTCCAACAGTTATATTTCCTATGCATAAAATATCAACATCTGGTATCTCATTTATTTTAAGATACCTTTTATCGTAAAGCCAATTTCGTATTGAGGTTATTAAAAAATATATATACGATAAAAATCTCATTTTTTCCTCTCTTTACTAAATTTTTACTTGAACTAATTTAGAAATTCCAATTTTCTTATTCATTGTCACTCCATATAGAGAATCTGAAGCTTTCATAGTTTCTTTGTTATGTGTTATTAAAATAAACTGAGATCTATCTGTAAACTCTTTTAATTTTCCAATTAGCTTTCTTGTATTTTTCTCATCAAGAGCTGCTTCAATCTCATCTAAAAATGTGAATGGACTTGGTTTATACATAAATATTGCCATTATAAATGCTATTGCAACCATGGACTTTTCTCCACCTGATAACAGAGAAAGAGCCTGTCTTTTTTTATTTTTATATTTTACTGATATTTCAACTCCACAGTTTACAAAATCCTCTCCATTATGTAAAGATAGTTTCCCTTCAGAGTTGTCCAGTGTTTCTATACACATCTCATTAAAGTTTTTATTTATCTCTTCATATGCCTCATAGAACTTTCCTTCTATTGTCTCATCTATCTCTTTTATTAAAAGTGATAGGCTTCTCTCACCTTTTACTAAATCCTCTTTTTGAAGGTCTATAAACTTATATTTATTATCCAGTTCCTTAAACTCCTCAATTGATAATAGATTTACAGATTCAAAGCTCTTTAGTCTCAACTCCAGCTCTCTCACCTTAGTTCTTGCACTTTTTATCTCATCCTCTTTTAAAGGTGAAACATTAACTTCTAAAAGCTCTTCTAACTGAAGCATAATCTCTTCTATCTCTTTTGAAATTCTCTCTTTTCTCTCCATCTCTCTATTTAAAATCTCTTTCTCTTTAAATAGAGTTGTTTCAATCTCCCTAGAGTTTTTCATTAAAACTTTCGATTTTTCCTCTAAAGTATGGTCCTCTTTTTTCATCTCTTTTAGTTCTTGATTTTCATTTTCAAATTTTATATTTTTATTTTTTATATCTTCTGCTATAGTATGAGCCTTTTCTTCTAATTTTTCAAGCTCTTTTTTTATTTCTGATAAAATATTTAAAATTTTCTCTCTCTTTTCTTGGATTTCTTTTTGTTCAAGAGCCTCTTTCTCTTCCTCTCTCTCAATTTGAACAAATCTATCTTTACTATTCAAATATAGAATTCTAATATCTGAAAACTGGTTTTTCAGATTATTTATCTCTCCATTTAAGTTTTGTATAGCAAGATTTTCAGTATCTAACTCATTTTTTAATTCCAATACAATTTTCTCAGTTATCTCTTTTTCACTTTGAGAACTTTCAACTCTTTTAGCATACTCCTTACTGTAGTTCTCCTCCTCTTGGATTTCGATATCTACAACTCTTCTTTCTTTCTCCAGCTTTTCACTCTTAGACTTTAAATCTAGATATAGCTCTTCAGCCAGTTTAGTCTGCTTTCTTAAAGAGTCTTCCAGTGCATCAATACCACCAATTTCATCCTCATATTTTTCCAACTTTTTACTCATGGACTGAACTTTTTCATTCCAATCCTTTAACTTTGCTGTCATCTCTTTTATGTTATCTTCTAAAGTTTTTATCTCTTTTTTTCTTTCAAATATCTGACTTACAATGGAGTTTGAATTCTCTCCACCTGTTATTCTACCTCTTGAACTTAAAAGTTCTCCAGAAAGTGTAACTATATTTCCACTATAGCTATTCTCTTTTAGAATTTTTAATGCCACATCAGCTTCACTTACAACTAAGATATTACCTAGTAGCATATCTAACACTTTAGTATATCTTTTATCAACAGACACTAAATCAGAGGCTCTTCCTATAACACCCTCTTTTTTAGGTATATCTTTTATAGAACCCACCTTAATTGTGTCCAGTGCTAAAAATGACGCTCTTCCAGCCTTTTTCTCTTTTAAAACCTCTATCCCTTTTTTAGCTACCTCACTTGTAGTTACAACAATATCTTGTAGATTTCCAGGTATTGCTGCCTCTATGGCTTTTTGGCACTCTTCTGGAACTGTTATCAACGATATTACAGCCCCTTCCACTCCTGATATTTTAGCATTTAAAACCTCTTTTACCCCTTTATAAAATCCCTCATTGCTCTCTTGAACTCTATAAAGTCCCTGTAGTTTTGCAGAAGCTCTTTTCTCTTCAAATTCAGCGTTTCTTATTAACTCTGCAGCTTTATTCATATCTCTACTTAATTCAGTGATCTCTTGCTCTAATTTTAGCTGTCTTTCCTCGGTCTCTTTTAGCTCCTTTGATTTTAAATCTCTATTTTTCAGTGCTTTCTCTAACTCTTTTGTATTATCTTCTATTTTTTTGTCAAAGTTTTCCTTTTCCTCTTTTAAAGATGAAATTTTAAACTCGCTACCTTTCATTCTTCTTGTTGAACTTTCAATCTCATTTAAAAGTTTTAACTTTTCAACTTCTAAATCCATTATTTTTCTTTTCTTTAACTCAATACTGATCTCTTTATCTTTTTTTGTTCTTTCTTTCTCATCAATATTTTTTTCAAACTCTCTATTTTTTCCCTCAATCTCTAGGACTCTCTCTTGAACCCTATCTTTTTCCTCTTTTAATTTAACTGCAATCTCTTTTTTAGACTCAATTGTTTTTTCTAGAGATGAAAGCTCCTCATTTTTTTGTTTTAACTCTCTCTCATAAGAGGTTATTCTCTCTTTTGTTCTGATCTCCTCTTTCTCTAAAGTTTCTATCTCAGCTCTTAAAGAGGTGTTGTTCTCTGAAAAGCTCTCTATTTTTTCATATAGCTCTTTTCTTCTATTTTCTATATTATTAAGCTCTGTTTCCGCTTTTTTTAACTCCTGCTCCAAGCCAGTTGTAGTTGTTATCAATCTCTCTTTTTCTCTCTCTCCCGATTTTAAAATCTCCTCTTTAGAGTTTAAATCAAAAGTTAGAACCCCTTTTTGTAAAAGATTCTTTTCATCTTTTATGGATAGATACTCCATAGCTTTTTTAGATTGTTTCTCCACTCTCGCTCTATTTTCACCAATTTCACTCAGTACAAGCTCTATTTTTTCAAGTTCATTTTGAACTTTTTCCAATCTTCTTTCAGATTCCATCTTTTTTTGTTGGAATTTTTTTACTCCAGCAGCTTCCTCTATTATACTTTTTATCTCTTTATTAGAGGATGATATAATCCTTTCAACTTTTCCTTGACCTATAACTGAATATGCACTCTTACCCACTCCAGTGTCTAAGAATAACTCTCCAATATCCTTTAATCTCACTTTTTTATCATTTATAAAGTAATCATTATCTCCATTTTGAGACATCTTTCTTGTTATTTTTATATTTTCAGCTTCAATTGGAAAAAAGTTATCTCTATTGTCTATAAAAAGTGATACCTCTGCATAACTTGCTGGCTTTTTTCCCTCTCCTCCAGAAAATATAATATCCTTACTCTCTTTCGCTCTTATATTTTTGTAGGATTGCTCACCTAAAACCCATAATATCCCATCTAATATATTTGACTTACCACTTCCGTTTGGTCCTACAATAGAGGTTATTCCTCCATCAAAATCTATTCTTATTCTTTCACCAAAAGATTTAAATCCGTAAATTTCTACACCTTTTAAATACATTTTCTCTCCCTAATAACTTTTGTCTTAAAAAAAGCTAACCCATTTAGGTTAGCCTATATTTAATATTTTATCAATTCCATTTTTCAAAGCTTGTAAAGCTTTAGCTCTATGGCTAATTTGATTTTTTATTTCAGGCATCTCTGCAAATGTTTTTCCATACTCTGGTAAATAAAAATGAGGATCATATCCAAATCCGTTTTCTCCCTTAGCTTCATCTACGATTATCCCCTCTATTTCACCTCTGAATGAGTAGGATTCACCATTTGGTTTCCCTAAAGTTATAACTGTCACAAACTTAGCTTTTCTATTTTCTATACCTTTTAGGTTTTCAATTAACTTTTTATTATTTGCAGAATCATTTCCATCCTCTCCTGCATATCTGGCAGAGTATACTCCAGGCTCTCCATCTAATGCCTCTACACAAAGACCTGAATCATCTGAAATTGTAATCATATTTGTAAATTTAGCAATCTCTAGAGCTTTTTTTCTTGAGTTTTCTTCAAAAGTTTCTCCATCCTCTATAACCTCAGGAATATCTATTCCATCTTTTATAGAAAGAATTTCAAAATCTGACTCTGATAAAATCTTTGACATCTCATCTATTTTTTTCTTATTTCCTGTGGCTAAAAATATTTTCATTACTTAGAAAACTCCTCCTCTATCTCTTTTCTTTGCACTTCTATTAGCTCATATATCCCTTTCTCAGCTAAATCCAACAGTGCATTTAGATCTTTTCTTGCAAAAGTTGCCTCTTCTCCAGTTCCTTGAATCTCTACAAACTCCCCTTTATCATTCATGATTACGTTCATATCCACTTCAGCTTCAGAATCCTCTGTATACATTAAATCTAGTACAGGTGTACCCTTTACCATTCCAACAGATATAGCTGCAATATTTGATGTCATAGGGTTTTCTGATAGAACTCCCTTCTCCATAAGTCTTCTCATAGCCATCTCTAAAGCTATATATCCACCTGTAATTGATGTTGTTCTTGTTCCACCATCAGCTTGAATAACATCACAGTCAATTGTCACAGTTCTCTCCCCTAGTTTCTCTAGGTCTATACACGCTCTTAAAGCTCTTCCTATAAGTCTTTGTATCTCCATTGTTCTTCCACCTAGTTTTCCTTTAGCAGCTTCCCTTTGGTTTCTCTCTCCAGTTGCTCTTGGTAACATTGAGTACTCCGCTGTTATCCATCCTTTTCCCTGATTTTTTAAAAAAGGTGGCACTTTCTCTACAACTGTTGCAGTACAAATAACCTTTGTATTTCCAATCTCTATTAAAACACATCCCTCAGCATACATAGTGTAATTTCTAGTAATTCTCACTTCTCTTTTTTCATCTGTTTTTCTTCCGTCTAATCTTATCATTTCTCTTCCTTTCTATATATACTGCTCTAATTCTTCAAGTTTTTGAGTTTCAATTAAATCTACTGTTTCTATAGGTTCTATTTTCCCAAATTGAATTTCATAAAGCTTTCTGTATATTCCATTATTTTCTAGTAATTTTTGGTGAGTTCCAACCTCTTTTATCTCTCCATTTTCCATTACAACAATTTTATCTGCATTTATTATTGTAGATAATCTATGTGCAATAACAAAAGTAGTTCTTCCCTTCATCAGTGTATCTAAAGCCTCTTGAACCAATCTTTCTGATTCAGTGTCCAGTGCTGATGTTGCCTCATCTAAAATCATTATACTTGGATTTTGGATAAGTGCTCTAGCTATTGCTATTCTCTGCTTTTGTCCCCCTGATAATAAAACACCTCTTTCTCCAACCTCTGTTTCAAATTGGTTTGGTAGTTCCATTATAAAGTTATAAGCATTTGCCATTTTAGCAGCTTTTATTATATCCTCTTCAGAAACATCATCCTTTCCAAAGCCTATATTTTCACCAATAGTTCCACTGAATAGGAATGTTTCCTGTGGTACTATCCCTATGTGATTTCTATACTTTTGTAAAGACATCTCTCTTATATCTATACCATTTATTTTAATACTTCCAGAAGTTATATCATAGTATCTTGGTAATAGATTTACTAGAGTTGTTTTTCCACTTCCACTCTTTCCAACCAGTGCTATCACCTCACCAGCTTGAACCTCTAAATTGAAATCTTTAAGTACCTTTTCATCTCCATCTTCATACTTAAAGTCCACATTTTCAAAATCAATTTTCTCTATAGTTTCTGGTACCTCTTTAACTACTTCTCCAATATGATCTGGCTCTAGTTCAACATCTAAAATCTCTATCACTCTATCTGCTGATGGTAACGCTTCCTGTAGCTCACTATTTCTTTTAATTAAAGTTTTTAATGGCTGCTGCATAAGTCCTATAGCAGTTATAAAAGAGATTAAATCCCCTGGTGTCATAGTCTGGGCAACGATTATTTGATAACCTCCATAACCTGCAACTAAAAGGATCATTATTGTTGCTAAAACCTCATTAATTGGAGATATTTTAGCTTTGATTTTTGTAGTTTTATAGATTTTATCAAATTCCTCTTGTGTTACATCCATATATTTGTCTATAATTTTATCGCTTCTATTAAATCCCTTTATAACAGAGATTCCAGATAGTGATTCCTGCACAAAGGCTGTTACATCTCCCACTGTATCCTGTCTTACTCTTCCAGACTTTCTAATTTTCTTTGTATATTTTTTTACCATAGAAAGTATAGCTGGTAAAACTGTCAAAGATATTAATGCCAGCACAAAATCAACTTGAAACATTCTGAATAAAAGAGCTACAACTGTTATAAACTCTTTTAACATATCAAATAGCATAAATCCAATTCTTCCTAAAGTAGTGGAATCTCCTGACAATCTTGCCATCAAGTCTCCCAACTTATTTTGTTTAAAGTAAGCTATTGGTAATCTTTGTAAATGTGAAAACACATCTATTTTTATATCCCTTCTGATTTTCTCAGTTATGTATCCCGATGAGATATCAGCAAAATAGTTAGTTATAACTTTTAATATTGTAGACACAAAAATAGCGCCTATAACAATCATCATCATTTTTGCATTTTTTTTAACTAAGACATCATCTATCAGATATTTACTTAACCATGCTGGAACAGCACTCATTAAAGATGTAACTGTAGATAATAAAATTACTCCCAGCATAGCCATTTTATATTTTAAACTATATTTCAAGAAAGTTTTTAAAGATTTATTTTTAAAAAACCCCATTATTTTCCTGTCTAATTCATTAATTTTTTCCATTTTATTTTCCTTTCAATAAAAATTCAGCATACCTTTTTGTAATATCTACCCCAGAAAGTTTCTCTCGTATTCTTTGAATTTTTTCTTGAACAGAGTCTATATTTTCTAAAATAGTTTTCATACTTTTCTCTATTTCAACAGAGTTACACCTCTTTTGAAGCAACTCTGGAAAAACCTCTTCATTTAAAGTTAAATTTGGCAATGATACAAATCCCACTTTTAAAATATATTTAGCTATAAAATAATTTATAAAGTTAGTCTTATATACAACTATTGTTGGAATCCCCAATAGAGCCAGCTCTAAGGTTACTGTTCCTGAAGCTGCAATAGCTATTTTGCTCTCTTTTACACTACTATTTAGAGATATATCATAACATATCTCTAAATTGGATAGCTTTGAAATATCCTCATCTATCCACTTTAAATGATCCTTTGATGAAAGTTTTAAAAGGTATTTTTCTTTTGGATTTTTTTTCACAAGGTCTATAAAATCAGGTATTAAAGATTTTATCTCTTGCTTTCTACTACCTGGAAGTAAGAGAACTTTATCTCCCTCTCTTTTTAACTCTTTATATCTTTCTGTAAATGGATTTCCATAGTAAATCGCATTCACATTATGTTTTTTATAAAAATCAACTTCCCAAGGAAATATAACCATAATATGATCAGCTAATTTTAACTTATCAATTCTTTTCTCTCCCCAAATCCAAAGCTTTGGTGGAATATAATAAAAAACCTCTATGTCTTCAATATTTTTTTTTAATAATTCTAAAAATTTTAGATTAAATCCTCCATAATCTACCATGATTACTTTTTTTATATTTTCTTTTTTTATAAAATCCAGATATTCTTCGGCCTTCTTTTTAAGATAGCTATATTTTTTTATGGCTTCTGTAAATCCCATAATTGCTAGTTCATCAATATCTTGTATTATATTAACTCCAGCACTTTTAGAGTGTTTTCCAGCTATACCATAAAACTCCACATCTCTATCTAATTCTCTAGCCTCTCTCACTAAATAGGATAGGTGTAAATCTCCAGATACCTCTCCTGTTGAAACAAATATTTTCATATTTTCACTCCAATAATAAAGATATTATTCTTTTCTGCTAACTCAATGCATCTTTTCATATCCAAAAATAACATTTTGTTTGCCTCAGCTACTATCCCTTTAGCTTTTATTTCTATTGCTCTATTGACTGTCTCTATACCAATTGCAGGTATATCCACTCTCATATCCTGTTGAGGTCTTGCCATCTTTATAATTATGCAGTCCTTACCCGCATATTTTCCAGCTCTCTCTATTGTCTTATCAGTTCCCTCTATACCCTCTAAAGCCACCACAGCTGAGTCTTTACAGACAACTGTTTGCCCTGCATCAACCTCACTTAAAGCTTTTGCAGCCTCTATTCCTATCTCTATAGTCTTTTTATCCTCAGGAGATGGAACATTTTTGGTATAGCATTTCTCACTAAACATCATATTGCTCAATAGATGATTCTGAGGCAAAACTTTTATTTTATTAAGTCTTAAAAAAGAGATTACTCCAAATAAAAGTGTCTCATCCTTTTTATCGGGAAGTTTCTCCATTAATCTCTCTCCAAAATAGTCTAGCTTCATCTCCTGAAATAATATTGACTTCTCAACTTTTCCAAGCATAACCACTTCTTTTATATCATTTAATAATAAATATTTTGTAATCTCTCCGATCTCACCAATATTAAACTCTTTATAATTTTTATGCTTTTTTATCTCCTCTTCAACTGTGTTAAAAAGGCCAATTAAGTATACCTCTATCCCTTGAGCTTCCGCCTCTTTAAGGAAATATAGAGGTAACTTACCGTTACCTACTATTATTCCAACTTTTTTCATTATCTTGTAATCCCCCTATTACTAGTTTTTATAAATTCTACAAGATATTTTATATTCTTATCATTAGGAAATTCATTTTCAAGCTCATTTAAAGCATCCTTTAAAGGATTTCCATTTCTAAATATAATTCTGTATGCTTTTTTTAGGTTTGAACGATCCTCTTCAGTAAATCCTTTTCTTCTAAGTCCTACCGTATTTAGTCCTCTTATAACAGCTTTATTTCCCTCAGCCATAACAAATGGACAAATATCTTGGTTTATCGCGCTCCCTCCACCAGTCATAGAGTAAGAACCTATTCTACAGAATTGGTGAACTGGTGTTAACCCTCCAATTATTGCAAAGTCATCCACTGTAACATGACCTGCTAGAGTAACTCCATTTGCTAATATACAGTTATCACCAACAATAACATCATGAGCAACATGTACATATGCCATTAGTAGGTTATTGTTTCCTATTCTTGTTTCCCATCTGTCATCTGTTCCTCTGTGAATTGTTACAAACTCTCTAATGCTATTGTTATCTCCAATTATAGTTTTTGTTGGCTCTCCCTTATATTTTAAATCTTGCGAAGCTTTTCCAATAGAAACAAATGAATAAATTGTGTTATTTTCTCCAATTTCAGTTATTCCTTCAACTACAACATGAGATTGTAATACTGTATCTTTACCTATTTTCACGTCTTTTCCCACTATACAGAAAGGACCTATCTTTACTCCCGGTTCCAGTATTGCTCCATCCTCAACTATAGCAGTGCTATGAATTTCAATCACTATTTTTTCACCCTACTCTCTATTTTTCCATAATAGTAAATGTAAATGATGCTTCTGTCACCACTTTACCATCTACTTTTGCTACTCCTGTAGCTTTTACTATGTTTCTTCTTAATTTATCAACCTGTACTTCATATATTAGCTGGTCTCCTGGTCTTACTGGAGCTTTGAATTTTACGCTTTCTATTGCAGCAAAATATGGCACCTTTCCCTCTGTATCATCTAAAACTAAAACTCCTAAACATTGAGCCATTCCTTCAACTATTAAAACTCCTGGCATAATTGGATGTCCTGGAAAGTGTCCATTAAAAAACTCCTCATTTACAGTTACGTTTTTTAATCCTCTTATTTTTTGCGCCTCTTTATCCATTTCTAAAACTCTATCAACTAATAAAAATGGATATCTGTGTGGTATTCTTTTCATTATTTCCATAACATCTAACATATTTTTTCCTCCTGCTTTTTAAGTAATTTTGCAAACTCTATATCTAAAGCATGTCCTGCTTTGATAGCTATTATATGTCCTTTTATAGGTCTATTTAAAACTTTAAAATCCCCTATTAAATCCAATATTTTATGTCTAACAAACTCATCCTCATATCTCAGCCCATCTGGATTTAAAACTCCATCTTTTTTTATAACAATGGCATTATCCAGGGTTCCGCCCAATGCTAGATTATTTTTTTTCAAATAATCTACCTCATAATCAAATCCAAAAGTTCTTGCATTTGCTATCTCATTTTTATACGATTCCATATCCAAAGTAACTTCTAACATCTGACTTTTTAAAAATGTATGATCAAATTTTATAGTATAAGTAACCTTATATCCATCAAATGGCAAAGCTACAATATGCTTATCCCCAACTGTTAAATTTATTGGCTCTTTGATAACAATCTCCTCTATATCCTCTTCAAGCTCTTTTACTCCAACACTTTCGATAATTTCAAGAAAAACTCTTGCACTTCCATCACCTATTGGAAGTTCGTTTCCATCTAATTCAACTGTTAAATCAGTAATTCCCGCTATGTATAGAGCTGATAAAAAATGCTCTATTGTATAGATTGCTGCTCCAAACTCATTTTTTAAGTTTGTTCCTCTAGTCAGTTCAAATGTATTTTCTAAATCCATAAAAATAACATTTTTCCCCTCTTCTAAATCCACTCTTTTAAAGATTATCCCCCCATTTTGAGCTGGAATTAACTTCATTTTTATCTCCTCCCCTTTATGTAAGCCAATTCCATTGTATTGAACCTCTTTATTAAGAGTTTTTCTCTTCATAAATTCTCTCTCCTTCTACTTTATGCTTTAGTTAAAAACTTTGTAGCTAAAACTATAGCGATATCCTTTTTCCCATCCACAAACTGAACTCCAATTTTTTTATCTGATACTTCCACTACTTTTCCCAATCCAAATTTTGTATGAATCACTTTTTCGCCCATTGCAAATGGTGAATTTGAAAGGTTTTTCATCTTTTTTAAATCTTCTGCATCAATTACATTTCTAAATCCAGTTAATTTTTTTGCCTCAGATGAAACTCTTGATTTTGGAAGAGTTTCTTGTGGCTTTTGCACTTTTTCTAAAACTTCCTCTGGTAACTCCTCTATAAATCTTGATTTCATTTTTGTTAAAAACTCACCATATACAAATCTACTCTTAGCATGAGATATATATAATTTTTCTTCAGCTCTTGTTATAGCCACATAACAAAGTCTTCTTTCCTCTTCTAACTCCTCTGGGTTAAAAAGAACTTTTTTAGACCCTGGGAAAATATCATCTTCAACTCCTGTTAAAAACACCACTGGAAACTCCAGTCCTTTTGAGTTATGGATTGTCATTAACTTTATGTAGTCAGCTTCCCCTTCTAACTCATCAGTTGCGCTCACTAGAGATATATTCTCCAAATACTCTCTCAGTGTTAAGAAATCCACAGTTTTTTCAAGTTCCACTATTGAGTTTTTTAACTCCTCTACGTTCTCAACTCTTCCCTCTGCTTCTGCTCCATAAGTTGCATTTAAGTATGAGAAATATCCCACTCTTTTTATCAGCTCATCGAACACTTCACTTACACTTCCCTCTCCACTCAGTTGAATCAGATCATTTAAAGTTGTGTAAAGCTCATCTAGCGCTATCTTTACCCCTGAAGTTAAACCAGGTATATCCATCCCTTTACCTAGAGCTTCAAACATTGAAATTCCCATATTATTTGCATAATCTCTTATCTTCTCAATGCTTTTATCCCCTATTTTTCTTTTAGGTACATTTATTATTCTGTTTAAATTTATTGTATCTTGAGGATTATTAATTACTGTTAAATAAGCTATAATATCTTTAATCTCTGCCCTTTGATAGAATTGCATTCCACCAAACACTTTATATGGAATATTATATTTTAATAACCCCTCTTCAAAAAGTCTAGATTGAGCATTTGTTCTATATAAAATTGTAAACTCTCTATAGCTTTTACCCATATTTTTTCTCTTTACAATCTCTTCAATTATATAGTTTACCTCTTCTCTTCCATCTAAACACTCTTTTACTGTTATTAGCTCACCTTGAGGTTTTTTTGTCCAAAGATTTTTATCCCTTGCTGTCTTATTGTTTTTTATAACTTCATTTGCCGCTGTTAATATCGCTGATGTTGAACGATAGTTTTCTTCAAGTTTAACAACTAGTGCATCTTTATACTCTTTTTCAAAGTCCAAGATATTTTTTATATTAGCACCTCTAAATCCATATATACTTTGATTTTCATCTCCAACCACGCATATATTTCTATATTTAGCCGCTATCTTAGTTATTATATTATACTGTATATTATTTGTATCTTGATACTCATCAACCATTATGTATTGAAATTTCTCCTGAAGTTTCTCCAAAACCTCTGGAATTTCAAGCAACTTATGAAGATTTACCAATATATCAGAAAAATCCATCCCATTGTTCTCTTTCAATGTACTATTATATCTTCTGTAGCACTCTAACACAATTTTATAGTTAGCATCAAATCTATTCTCTTTCTCATAGTCAGATACTGTTACACCATTTTCCTTTAATTTTGAGATTATTGAAACCACTGCACCCTCTGTCAGCAATTTATCATTTATAACAAGCTCCTTCATGATACTTCTTACAACTCTTTTTTGATCATCTGTATCATATATTGTAAAGTTTGCATTGTATCCCAATTTATCTCCATACACTCTCAGTAGTCTTACACCAAAGGAGTGAAATGTTGATATCATAGCCTTATGGGCATCATCTCCTATTAGAAGTTCCACCCTCTCTCTCATCTCTTTTGCAGCTTTATTAGTAAATGTTACTGCTAAAATTTTATATGGAGAGATTCCTTTCTCATTTATCATATGTGCTATTCTATATGTTATAGTTCTAGTTTTTCCTGATCCTGCTCCAGCAAGAATCAATAGCGGTCCCTCAATTTTTTGAGCTGCTTCTCTCTGTTTTTCATTTAATTTATCTAATATACTCATAATTACTCCTTTAAAATTATACCATACAATTATATGACTATTCAAATAAAATACCCGATTTTTCCAATAGTTTTTTTGGATTTTATCGGGTATCATAATCAATTATTTTTTATTCAATTTCTTCTTTAGATCTATCTGTAAAAAACTTTGTTAAATTAACTAATATATAGTAACACGTTACAATAAACATGCTATATTTTAGCGTTGCTAAAATTAAAACAATAAATGGTATCGTCATCTTCTTAGGAACAAATCCAAAAACTTTATCTGGAGTTTTAAATGGAATTGTACTTACCATTAAAATTGCTGCTAATAGAGTCAACCCTACAAATACCTCTATCGAAAATAAGTTCATTCCAAAATTTGTTTTAACTACCTCTACAAATAGAAGGTAAGAACATACAACAGAAGCTCCTGACGGTATTGGCATTCCACTGAAATCATCTTTTTCACTTGATGCTGTTGTTACTATATTAAATTTAACTAATCTCATAACTCCACATAGTGCATATATAAAAGAGATTGGAATCACAAATGACTTCATTCCATCAGAACTTTTTAAAACCGAATAAACTAGTATTCCTGGTGCTAATCCAAAAGATATTGCATCGCAGAAAGAATCGAACTCCTTTCCAAATTCACTAAATGCGTCTAGTTTTCTTGCTGTTTTTCCATCTAACCCATCACATACCATAGCTAATATTATAAACCAAATTGCTTTTGAGAAATCCCCCGCTATGGAAGCTGTAATGCTTAGATACCCTAAAAACATATTCGCTGCTGTAATTGCATTAGGTGCAATATACTTTCTTTCTACCATTTTTAATCATCTCCCTATTTTTACAAATCTATTTGATTTTATCACATATATACTATAAAATCAATATATCTATGTTTTTCAAAATATTCCAAATTGAAAGAGAGTTGTATCATGAATAAAAACTATTTTTTTAATCTTTTTCCCAAAGAGGATGAGTTCTTAATCGCATCTATCTGGGAGGATATTCTGTTGTGTTTAGATATTGATTATCCCGTATATGGTGGTGTTTTTCTACCGCCTCATATCTGGATTAAAATTTCTGAATTCTGTAAAACAATAAACTTAAACGCTTTAACTTTTGGCTTAAATGAAGGTAGTGAAAAGAAACTTGTTATATTCACTCCAAAGGATTTTAACCCAGAGGATTTAGAGCATACTTTAACACACTTTAAAATAGATTGTTCCAATAAATTTAAAACTTTACAACACAAAGATTTTTTAGGAACAATAATGAGTCTAGGTTTAAAGAGAGAGACTTTGGGAGATATTCTAGTCAAGGATAATATAGGTTATTGCATTTCAACAAATGAGGTTTTTAAAATCATTGAGGGGAACCTTAATCAAATAAATAGTATTCCCACTAAAATAAGTGTTATATCTCCAAAAGAGATTCCAGAGATTCAATTTAAAGAGTTTACTGATACTATACCCTCTTTTAGATTGGATTCCATTGTTGCTTCTATCGCTAATATCTCTAGAAATATAGGTGTGGATTTAATCGAGTGTGGAGATGTTTTAGTTAATTATAATGTAGAAAAAAGTAAAAATAAGCAGATAGAGGTGGGCTCTATAATTACAATTAGAAAAAAAGGGAAGTTTGTTTTAGAAAAAAATTTGGGAGAAAATAAAAAGGGGAAGTTTAAAATCCTTATAAAACAATATGCTTAGGGAGGTTTTTATGAAAACTGTTAAAACTGTTGATGCTGTTGGAATGATTTTATGCCACGATATCACAAAAATTGTTCCTGGGGAGTTTAAGGGCGTTGCTTTTAAAAAGGGACATATCATCAAAGAGGAGGATATACCAGAACTTTTAAAACTTGGAAAAGATAATCTTTATGTATGGGAATATGAGGAGGGAATGCTCCATGAAAATGATGCTGCAATTAGAATAAAAGACCATATAGCTGGAAATGGATTAGGTTTTTCAGCAATAAAAGAGGGGAAGATAGATTTTATTGCCGATATTGATGGTCTTTTAAAGATTGATGTAGCTGAACTTTTTAAAATCAATAGTCTAAGAGAGATTATTGTTTCAACTCTCCATAATAACACACCTGTAAAAAAGGGAACAAAAGTTGCTGGTACTCGGGTTATACCCTTAGTTATTGAGGAGAGTAAGATACTTAAAATGGAAGAGATTGCCAAAAAAAATATTGTTGAAATATTGCCTATAAAACCTAAAAAAATTGCTATTATTAGCACAGGAAATGAGGTTTATTATGGAAGAATTCAGGATAAGTTTGGCCCTATCTTAACTAAAAAAGTTCAAGAGTATGGGTGTGAAGTTGTATATCATACTTTTTCCTCTGATGATAAAGAGATGATAAAAGAGAAAATACAGGAAGCTCTCAATAGTGATGCTGAGCTTATACTTTGTACTGGTGGAATGTCAGTTGACCCAGATGATAGAACACCACTTGCTATTCGTGAAATGGGCGGTGAATTAATAACTTATGGTTCACCTGTACTCCCTGGAGCTATGTTACTTTTAGCTTATCACGGTAAAAGAGCTATTTTAGGATTACCCGGTTGTGTAATGCACTCAAAGCGAACCGCTTTTGATTTAGTTTTACCTAGAATTTTAGCCGATGAAAAGGTCACTTTTGAAGATATAGCTTCATATGGTCATGGAGGATTATGTCTAGATTGTTCTATCTGTACCTTCCCTCACTGCTCTTTTGGAAAATAATATCCAACAAAAATAGGGATAGCTTAAAAGTTTTATCTTTTAAGCTATCCCTTATCTTTTTAATAAAATTTAATTATTTGTGAATATCTTTTTTGTTCATTAGAATTTAATTTTTGAATATCTTTTTTATCCTCAACTCTATTTGAACCATTTGTGAAATCTGTTATTCCAGCCCAAGGTTCTAGACATATAAACTCACTTGAATCCGTACTTGTCCATAAAGTTAATACTGGTAAATTTTCAAATTTAAACTCTACTCCATGAGAAGATTTTGTATGCTTTATATTTATAACTGAGTTTTTTAAGCCCACAAATACCAACGCATCTTTCGAGAACTTCTCTTTTGATAACATAAAGTTCTCTGTTACTACTGTACTTTCTGAAACCTCAGACAAGAAGGAGTTATTACTCTCATCAATTTTATAGACTTCGCACTCCTCTTTTTCAAACTCTAAATAGTAATCTTCAAACTTTTTATCTCCATTATAGTTACAATAAAAAGCTGTGTGCCCTCCAATGTGATAGTACATCTCAACCACATCATTATTTTTTACTATATAGTTATGTTTTAATACGTCATCCTCTAGTATGTATTCAACTGTTAAAGAGAAATTATATGGGTATCTCTCTTTTGTATATGTGCTTGGCTTCAATTGAAATCTTGCCATTGTTTTAGATATTTCTAACACTTCAAAGTCCAAATCCCTAGCAAATCCATGTTTTGTCATTGGTAAAGTCACTCTTTCCTCTTTTCCTAAAGGATAATCAATCTCACCCTTTAAAATATTTCCTATAAACGGAAATAGATTTGGAGCACTTTTCTTAAAACTTCCCTCAGTTCCTGGCCAGATATACTCAATCCCACTATCTTTACTTACTACACTTTTCAGTTCTGCACCAAATCTATTTATCTGCACAACTAATTTTTCATTCTCAATTGTTATCATGAGATTCACTCCCCCTACTTTTATAAAATTAGTATTGAACTAAATTTGGAAATTGAGAATCTAAAATTTCATCCATTTGAGCAGTAAATTCAGCGTTCTCCTCATTTTTTAAGAACTCCTCTACATCTCCTGTAATTTCAATTCTCTCAATAATATCTCCCTGCTTTATTGAATCTACAACTTTTTGGTCAGCTTCAGATGCAACTTCACCAAATATTGTATGCTTATAGTTTAACCATGGAGTTTCAACGTGTGTGATAAAGAATTGTGAACCATTTGTTTCTGGTCCAGCATTAGCCATTGCTAATATTCCTTTCTTATCGAATACTACTCCCTCTTTAAACTCATCTATAAACTGGTATCCAGGTCCACCTGTTCCAGTTCCTGTTGGATCTCCACCTTGAATCATAAAGTCCTCAATTACTCTGTGGAACTTTATTCCATTATAATACCCTCTCATTGCTAAATGTGCAAAGTTTAACACTGTTACTGGTGCTACCTCTGGGAAAAGAACTAAATTAATATCTCCTTTTGCTGTAACTATTTTAGCGTTTAATTTTACTTGTTTCATATTTCTTACCTCCATATTTTTTCCTAATACAACTCTTGGTTTTGCAAACATCTTTTTCGAAAGAAAAAAGACAATAAATACTGCCAATAAAATTAAAATCTGTTTGAATCCTTTTTCCATTCTTACTAGTCCTCCATTTTAAAAGCTTCTTTATATGTTTCTAGAAGTTCCTCTTCTGAAACAACCCCATAAATTTCATAAGGCCATTTAGATTCTAACTTCTTTTTTAATTGATCAATATCTCTCTCAACTAATAAGTACTTATCCTCTATACCTCTAAGTTTTTCTCTCACTGGTTGCAGTTTATAAATTATATCAAATTGTTCCTCTTCTTGTATAGTGTCTTTTAATAAGTTTTCTAAATTTTGCTCTTCCACTGCTAACTCATTGTATTTTTCAACTATCTTGTCTTTTCTATCTAAAAGTCTATTTAAATTATATTTAAAAAATCTTTTTACAACTGTGGCACCTGATTTTTCCTTAAATAACTCTCTTTTTCCTAACTCTTCCTCTATTTTTTCCATAGATAGTTCATTTTTTTCTCTTATCTCTTCCACCATATTTTTAAAAGATTCAAACTCTTCATCATCCATCTTATCTATTTTCATCTCTAAAAGAGCTCCATATATTCTTTCATATGGAACTATAACTTTCTCTTCCAGTATCTCTACACCTGACAGATCGCCCATCTCTCTCAATTTATCTAACTGTGTAGATGTCATTTTTAAAACTGTCAAAATTACCTCTTGAGCATATGCTATAAAATTCTCTCTTTCCATCTATTCTCTCTCCTCTTTTTTCATAGATTTTCCAGCTAAAACTCCCATAGAACACGCAGCTTGAATGTTGTATCCACCTGTATCTCCATCTATATCCAGTATCTCTCCAACCAGATAAAGATTTTTTACTTTTTTAGACTCCATAGTCTTGGGATTAACCTCATCTAGAGAGACTCCACCTCTCGTTACCATGGCCATCTCAAAACTTCCTACCTTTGTTATCTCCATTCTGTTTGAAGTCAAGTATTTTGCTAAGCTCTCTCTTTTCTCTTTGGATAGTTCAGCTAATTTTAAATTTTCATCTATATCAATTCTATTTAAAACTGTTTTTACAAATCTTTCAGGTAAAAAGTATTTTAATAAAACTCTTTTTATAGCTTTTTTTCCATCTCTATTTGTTTCATCAATCAACTCTCTATTTAAACTTTCGTAGTCTTTGTCTATATAGTTTATCTCTAAAAAACTACCATTTTCAACATATCTTGAGTTATCTAAAATCCCTGGTCCACTAAAATTTGTATGAGTCAATAGTACTGGTCCTCTCTTTTCAATAACCTTTTTATTATCTTTCCAAATTATAATCTCCACATCTTGAAAACTTATTCCAGAAAGTTCTTGAAAAATATAGTCTTTAACATATATTGGAGTCAAGGCAGGCTTAGGTGGTATAATCTTATGACCTAACTCCTTTGCCATTACATATCCATCTCCTGTAGTTCCTGTTCCTGGATATGATTTCCCTCCAGTGGCCAAAACTAAACTTTTGCATAGATAGGTACCTAAATCCGTATTCACTTTAAATTCGTCTAAAGTTTTTTCAATCTTTTCAATTTTTAGATTTTCTATTATTTCAACCTTTAGATTTAGCATTTTACCCCTTAAAAGGTTCACCACATCTAAAGAACTAAATGTCTCTGGAAAATATTTTCCACTTTCCTCCACCAAGGTCAGTGGAAGGCCACTCTCTTTAAAAAACTCCTTTAAAGATTCTGGCGAGTATTTATTTAAGGCTTCTTTTAAAAATTTTCCATTCGTACCATATTTAGTTAAAAAATCCTTAGGTTTTCCTATGTGAGTCAGATTGCATTTACCACTTCCAGCAACCAATATTTTATTACCTATACGCTTATTTTTCTCCAATAGGGCAACCTTAAAACCTCTTTGTGCTGCAGTAATAGCTGCGAAAATTCCACCAGGACCTCCACCTACTACTATTAAATCAAATCTATTCATTATCTAGCTCCATAGTATTGATAATAGTGACACTTTATTCCACCATTATATAGTTTTCTATTTTTAGTAGATTTTTTCCCAAATGCTTTTTCAAAGTTTTCATATGAAGTGATTATATAGTATGACCACTTAGGGAATCTCATTTGGAATATATCTCCCATAAGTCCATATAGTCTTTCCACTGCATCCTCATCTAATAAACGATCTCCATATGGAGGATTTGATATAATACATCCCTTTTCTGCCATGTTTTCTAGCTCTAAGAAGTTCATACATCTGAACTCTATCTCATCTTCCACTCCAGCTCTTAAAGCATTTGATTTTGCAACCTCTATAGTTTCAGCATCAATATCTGAAGCATAAATTTTTACCTCTTTATCGTAGTCCTCTCTAGAGAAAGCCTCATCTCTTAAATCAATCCACAGCTCTTCTGGAATAATATCCCATTTTTCTGAAGCAAAGTTTCTATTTACCCCTGGAGCAACATTGCTAGCTATCATAGCCGCTTCAATGGCTATAGTCCCCGTTCCGCACATAGGATCAACAAGTGGTCTATCTCCACCTTTCCAACGACTTAATAACACTAAAGCTGCTGCCATTGTCTCTTTTAAAGGGGCCTCATTGATTAAGTTTCTGTATCCTCTCTTATGTAATCCCTCTCCACTTGTATCAATCATAACTAAAAATATATCATTATGAGCCTGTATCTTAACTCTATAGTGAGCACCTGTTTCAACAAGTCTATCTGTTTGATAGGCCATCTTTAGTCTTTCAACAATAGCCTTTTTTACTATTTTTTGAATATCTGATTTAGAAAATAGTTTACACTTTACAGAGCTTACCCAGCTTATTGGAAACTCCCCATCAATTGAGATAATATTCTCCCATGGTAATCTTTTTATATTTTCAAATAGGTTATCAAATGTTAAAGCTTTAAACTCTCCCATCTTTATAAAAACTCTATCTGCACATCTCAAATGAAGATTCGCTTCTACGATATCTTTTTCATCTCCATCAAATTCAACTCTTCCATTAAAAGTTTCTATATTTTCAAACCCTAACTCTTTACACTCATCTTTAACAACACTTTCTAATCCCATTGTTGCCGACGCTATTAATCTATACTTTTTACTCATCTATTCACTCCTTCTTTTTAAACACTCTAAATATATAAATTTTATAATTACAAACACTGGAACTCCCAGGAACATTCCCAGAGGTCCAAAAAAACTTCCACAAACCATAACAGCTACAATAGTCCAAAAACTACTCATACCAACTGATTCTTCCATTATTTTAGGTCCTATTATAAATCCATCTACCGCTTGTCCTATCCCTATAGCTACAAAAAGATAGATAACCTTCAATGGAGCTGCCAACAGTATCAGAAAAGTAGCTATTGTTCCAGCCACTATAGAACCAACATATGGAATCATATTTCCTATTCCTACCATAACACCACTCAATAGAGCATAAGGTACCTTTGCTATAAATAACACTAAGAACACTATAAACCCAACTACAGCAGATGTTATTATTCTACCTAAGATATACTTCAAGAAAACGTCATTTACTTTTCGTACAAAATCAACGCTATATTTAGCTCTATTTCTTGGCATAAAAAGTAAAAAAAGATTTTCTAAAAATTCCATAAAATACTCTTTACTATATAGCAGATACAGTGAGATAAAAACTCCTATAAAAAAGTTTATCAATCCCATTACACTCTTTAAAACTCCAGCTCCCAACCCAAAAGCTAGGTTTTTAAAATTACCTAGATTGGTTCTGGTAAACTTTATTAAACTGTTTTCAATCTCCTTTGGATCAAAGAATAATAGATCTTTTGATTTTAAGAAATCAATTAAATGCTCTGCATTTGAGCTTAAACTTGTTAACATCGTTGGAAATTTATCGATTAAATCTGTTATACTGCTTATTATATTTGGAACAATTATTAAAATCAATTCAATTATAACCAGAAAAACAATCATTAAACTTATACCGATTGCCCACGATCTTCTCATTTTTACCCTGTTTTCAAATATTTTTACAAGGGGGCTAACTAACACCGCTATAAAAATAGCATATATAAACGGAGTTATGGAGTTTACCATCTGTCCTGCCATAGAGTTAAAGGCTTCATTATACTGAAAAAATGTCTGAATTAAAATTAATAAAAATCCTACTATAAAGAAATGTATATACTCTTTTTTCACAACTTTACTCCTCTCTTTATTTTTCTGTTATTTGATTACAAAATCCACATCATCTGTTCTCTCATTTGTTTTCCCAACCACTTTTATTATCAATCTGTCTGGTACACCTATAATGACCTCTCCTGGTTGACCAATCCATCCCTGTTTTACATTTAATTTCAGTGGCGAGTTTGAAGTTGTTACCCTTATTTTTTTATCCTTTATCTTTATGTTCACTCCACCTATATCCGTGGGAACAAATATATCTCTTTCTTCACTCTGTAACGGATAGACATATTTTAATTGATTATTTACATAGACTTCAGCATTAGCTGCATCTGAAGCTTTAAACTTTGTTATTTGAACTCCTAATATAGAAAAAATTACTATTAGAAGAGTATAGACTACTATATCTCCTTTTCTAAAATATCTTTTTTGCCTTATCACAAATCCACCTACTTAGCTCTTCCTATTTTTTCGCCCATATATACTTTTGTTTCAACTCCTTTACTGCTATTCTCTAGAATATCCTTATCAAATTCAACTCTATTTTTTTCAAAAAGTAAAACACAAGAGGAACCACCAAAGAAAAAGTACCCTTTCTCATCCCCTTTTTTTACAAAAGTATCGGCTTTATAAGTTTGCTTTATTCCTCCAACCATTGTAGCTCCTATCTCACTTAAAACAATATCTCCAAACTCTTTTGTTTTTAAGATAGAAACCTCTCTTTTATTTTCACAATAAACTCTAAAATTCCTTCTTATAGCATAAGGTGATACAGAGTAATAGTATCCATCTATCAGTTTTGATACTCCAATAACTCCATCTGCTGGAAAGTGAAATCTATGGTAGTCCACTGGAGCTAGTCTCACAATCATAATTGTTCCACCTATAAACTTCTTAGCCTCCTCTTTATCCATTAAAAACTCTTCTAGAGTAAACTCATCCCCTTTTAAAAAAAATTTCGACGTCTCTTTTAAATCGTTGAAAACTAATATTTTTCCATCTGCTGGAGATACTAATATATCTTTCCCAGTGGCTATCTCTCTTGCTCCATCTTTTAGCTCTCTTATAAAAAAATCATTAAAAGATGTAAAATCTTCAACTCTTTTTTTAGACTCATCCATATTTATTGAATTTTCCTCTACAAAAGGCTTTATTTTCTCTACAGATGATTTTTCAGACATCTTTTTTCCATAATAATCTGTTAAAAATTTTTTTCTAACAACTAAATTCAGAGGCAACTTTCCTAATGGATTATAGTATAAAAACTTTAAAAAACTCTCCCCAGGCGGAGTTTCTGTTTTTATTTCTCCTGTTTTCCTCTCAATATAATTAATTTTATCAAAATTCATACACTTACTCCTTTTACATATTAATTTTTTATTGTATAATGTCTATAGTAAAACTTATGGAGGTCAAAATGAAAAAAATAGCATTAATCGCTCACGACAACATGAAACCAGAAATGGTTAGCTTTGCACAAAAATATGAGCATATCTTAGCAAAATACCCTCTTGTTTCAACTGGTACAACTGGACTTAGAATTATGGAGGCTACTAATCTACAAATCCAACGCTTCAAATCAGGCCCAATAGGTGGTGATCAACAAATTGGTGCTGAAGTAGCCACAGATAATATCGCGGCTATTCTATTTTTTAGAGATCCTTTAACATCTCAGCCACATGAACCCGATATCTCGGCACTTATAAGAATCGCTGATGTTCATAAAGTTCCAATTGCTACAAATTTAGCTACTGCTGAATTACTTATTGTTGGTTTAGACAAATGATTATAATAGGCTGACATGAGTCAGCCTATTTTTAATTTATTTGACTTTTTATCTCTTTAATCAGATTATATTTTAACTCAATTAGCTCCTTAGATAAATCTATCTTATATTGATGTGGATTCTCCAATCTTTTTCTCTCATCAGATATCTTACTCAAAGAGTTTAAATAGTACTCTCTTGACTTTAATACATCCATTAACTGAGTACTCTCCTCCATTACCATACCATCTTTTACAAACTCACATGTCAATTTTTTATAGGTATACTCACCCTTTTTTAATAGACTTGATTTGAACTCATACTTCTCATCCCTTATTATTAGATCCTCTCCCTTTAATAACCTCTCCTTATCCGAATCACCATTTACAAGAGTTATTAAATCCGCATAGGCAAATCCATCTCTATCATAGATTCTATAGACCTCTTTAAATCCTGGATTTGAAATCTTTATAACATCTTCTGAAAGTTTTATAACAGGTTTATAATCTATCTCTACAATTTTATAAACCCCTCCAAAACAAGGGTTTGATTTACTTACAGCTATGGCATCTCCCACACCGAAAATATCTACACAAGCTCCTTGCTCCTTTAATGATTTTATTAAAGATTCATTTAAAGAGTTTGTTAAAAATATTTTAGCTTTTTTTAATCCTGCAGAATCCAGCTCTTTTCTACATTTTTTAGATAGATATGCCAAGTCTCCTGAATCGATTCTAATCCCATAATTTCCCTCATATGTATCATCTATTCCATTGTCTTTAAAACTTTGTATAGCGTTTTTTAACCCTATACCTAAAGTGTTGTACGTATCTATCAACAGTATTAAAGAGTTTGCTTTTCTCTCTCTTCTATATTTTATAAATGTGTCAAACGCTTTTTTTTCAGCTGCTGCACCCACGCCAAAGGCCTGTATAAACGAGTGAGCCATTGTTCCAACACTTGGAACTCCATATTTATACTCTGTAACTAAGTTTGAATGAGATAAACACCCTCCAATTATTGAAGCTTTAGTACCTGAAACCGCACTATCAAAACCATGGGCTCTTCTACTTCCAAAAGAACTAACTGGAATAGGATGTGCCGCTCTTGTTATTCTTGATGCCTTTGTTGCTATTGCCAACTGCATATTCATCAAATTTAAAATTGGAGTTTCTAAAATTTTAGCTTGGATTAAAGGTGCTTTTATTGAAATTATAGGTTCATTAGGATATACAATCTCCCCATCTCTCATAGCATAAAGATTACCTGTAAATTTCATTTTCACCAGATATTCTAAAAGATGTTTCTCCTCTATTATTTTAGAGAAGTACTCCCTTTTCTCCTCTTCGCTAGTTTCATTTAAAATCTCTATTAGTTCAATTACCTCTTGAACTCCCGATACAACAGCAAAACCGCCATCCTCTGTCTTTCTAAAATACATATCAAATATAGCTTCTTTTTCCTCCATATGCTCCATTAAAAAAATATCACTCTCAGTATATTGATATCTATCAGAATTAATAACTTTTGCAAAATCTGTTAAAACTCTTTCTCTCCCCATATTATCCCTCTTTTAAATTATTAGTTTTTAATTTTTCTTAATAATTATATCACTTTTATGATATAATTACCAATAAAAATAGAGAAGGAGTTGCATTATGAGAGCTGTTATACAAAGAGTTAAGCATGCGAGTGTCACTGTAGATAATCAAATTACTGGAGAGATCAAACAAGGGTTTCTTGTACTTTTAGGTGTTACTCACACAGATACTGAAAAAGAGGTTGAATGGTTAGCTAAAAAGATTACCGATTTAAGAGTTTTTAATGACTCTGAAGATAAGATGAACTTAGGACTAAAAGATGTGGATGGTGAACTTTTAATCATTTCTCAATTCACTCTATATGGAAACTGTATCAAAGGACGTAGACCAGCATTTATAGATGCCGCTAAACCTGATATGGCAAATGAATTGTATGAAAAATTTCTAAAAAAATGTAAGGATCTTGGATTTAAAACTGAAGCTGGTATTTTTGGAGCGGATATGAAAGTAGAACTTTTAAATGATGGCCCTGTAACTTTAATTATTGACACAAAAGATTGTTCAAAATAGACTTATTTATACATTGGGAGGAGAAATGGATATAAGAGAGATTAAAAAAAATGCAAAGGAAAGAATGAAGGAGTTTTGTATATTATGTCCAGAGTGCAATGGTCGTTGGTGCGCTGGAAAAGTTCCTGGTATGGGTGGTGCAGGTAGTGGTGGTAGCTTCCAAAGAGCCCATGAGAAGCTAAAAGAGGTTAAAATTGCTATGAGAGCTTTACACAATGTATCTAACCCTAAACTTAAATGTAATATTTTTGGAGAAGAGTTATCTTTCCCAGCTTTAGTAGCTCCAATAACTGGAACTAAATTCAATATGGGTGGGTATGTTAGTGATGAGGAGTATTCAAATGATGTTGTTTTAGGTGCAGTGGACGCAGGTACAATTGCAATGATTGGAGATACTGGTGATCCCACTTGCTTTGAATCTGGTATCAATGCTATTAAAAAAGCAAATGGAAAAGGTATTGCTATAATCAAACCTAGAGAGAACTCTGAAATTATAAAAAGAATAAAAATTGCTGAAGAAGCTGGTGCTATCGCTGTTGGTGTTGATGTGGATGGAGCTGGACTTGTTACAATGAAACTTTTTAATCAACCTGTTGGTCCTAAATCTTTAGAGGATTTAAAGGAGATTATATCTTCAACTACTCTACCTTTTATTGTAAAAGGTATCCTAACTGTTGATGAAGCTAAGATTTGTGTTGAAGCTGGAGCTGCTGCCATTGTTGTATCTAATCATGGTGGACGTTGTTTAAATGAAACTTTTGCTCCTGCTGAGGTTTTACAAGATATCTCTAAAGCTGTTGGTAATGATATTATAGTTCTAGCTGATGGAGCTGTTAGAGAGGGTGTCGATATTCTTAAATATTTAGCTCTTGGTGCCAATGGAGTTTTAATAGGTAGACCTATCATTTGGGGATCTATTGGTGGCAGACAAGAGGGTGTTAAAGTTACTCTTGAAACATTTAAAAATCAACTTTTCCAAAGCATGATTTTAAGTGGCGCTGATGACGTTGAAAATTTCAAAAATTTTTCTTGCATTTTGTATACCAAATGAGTATAATTTTAATATAAATTCTTAGGAGGTTTTATCATGGAAAGAAAAGATGTTATTACATTTGGAGGAAATCCTTTAACATTAATTGGAAAAGAGGTTATTGTTGGAGATGTAGCTCCTGATTTTACTGTTATAAAGACTGATTTATCACCTCTTTCATTAAAAGATTTAAAAGGAAAAACAGTTGTTATCTCTGCTATGCCATCTATTGATACACCAGTTTGTGAATTGCAAACTATCAGATTCAATAAAGAAGCTGCAAAATTAGAGGATGTTGTTATTTTAACAATCTCTATGGATCTACCTTTTGCACTAACTAGATTCTGCGGAGCTAAAGATATTAAAAATGCTATAACTACTTCAGATTATAAAGATAGAGAATTTTCACACAACTATGGTCTATATATAAAAGAGCTTGGATTGACTTCAAGAGCTGTTATCATTATTGATAAAGATGGAAAAGTGGCTTATACTGAATACTTAAAAGAGATTACTGAAGAGCCTAACTACGATTTAGCTTTAGAAGCATTAAAAAAATTATAATAAAAAAATAAGGCTGACCCCAAAAAGGTCAGCCTTTTTTATATAAATAGTGTTTCAGCTATCTGAATTAAAGAGACTATGATTATTCCAACTATAAAATTCAGTGTATAGCTTCTATACCTATTTAACAGTATGTTTATTCCCTTTGAAACCAATACTAAACCTATTGCTGTACCTATGGCAAAAACTCCTAAGGGTACTATATTAAAACTTTTTATATATCCCAAAATATTATAATACTCCCCTAGGATCATCAGTAGTAGAGAACCTGAAATTCCTGGTATTACCATAGCTCCTGCAGCAACTAATCCACAAAAGAAAAGTTTTATTCCATAGGAAAATGTGAATACTGATTCGCTAGTTCTCACTATCTCCTCTCCTGCAAAAATTTTAGTCACATAGATGAATATTCCTGTGAAAATAACTCCACCTAAAAAGGCGATTAAATTATCTTTTTTAAAAAATTTTTCACCCTTTAAAATTACTGGGATAGATGGTATTATCAATAGTAAAAAAGCAACTGTTGTTCCTTTTGGATATACTCCATACATTTTAGATATCACTCCAGCAAAAACTACAATTCCTACCACTGCACCCAATCCAATTTGAGATAAAAACTTAGCATATTCAATTTTTTTACTCATTGGAGCTGTTAAAAAGTTTCCAACTGCCTCTGTCAATTTGTCATAAATGTTCAATACAACCGCTAACGTTCCCCCAGAGACACCGGGTAAAACATTTGCAATACCTATTACAATTCCCTTTAAAAAATTTTTAAACATAATCTCTCCTAGTATTTATTTTATTATTTTAGCTCTGTCTATAAACTTCTCTTTTAAATAAACTTCAACACTCTCCTTTGAAAACTCATTGTAAAAAATATCCACTACTTCTCCCTCTCTCTCTTTTAACAGAGGGCTATTATACATATTGTTTTTTACACGTACTCCACTGTTATAAACCTTTCTTTTATATCTGTTTAAAAAATATAAAAGTCGAACCCTATCCTCATCTTTTAGCTGAGTAGTTTCACTCTCCTCTATAAAAAGATATTTTTTTATAAACTCTGAAATATCTTTTATATCTTTTGGTTTATTAATATTAAACTCTTTCAATATATCTGTATCAATGTATTTTACAAATCTGAGTATGTTCTCATCAGATTCCTCTTGAATAAAATTTATTTTTGTTTGAAAAAAAATCACTCTTAATAAATTTTTTGAAACCCCTTGAATTTTTTCATCCAAAGAGATGTTTTTAGGGTAAGCTCCCTCTATTATAATACTTTCTTGAATAAAATTAAATAGTTTTGTAAACTCTCTTTTGCCCTCTTCAAAAATGAAGTTTATAACCTTATATGTATCTTTATTATAGAATATTGTCAGATAAAAAATTTTATTTTTATTGTTGAAAAAAGGAATTGGAACAGCTTTTTGTATAATAGCATATTCATATACTTTATCCTTTTTTACAGATTTTATTGAATTTTGTTTTATATTTTCATCTAGGTTATTTATTATTCTAAAAAATGTGGGATAACTAATCATACTATTACAGGAGTTTAGAGTATTTTTAGCTTTCTCATATAGTTTTGTTATAGGTAAAGTGTGATACTCCTTATATAGAGCTTTTAGGTGACTTAAAGTGTCTTCATTTACTTTTTTAAAGGTGTTTTTATCCACTCTTTCTTTTTTTACTAAACCTTTTTCTCCTGAATCTTTATATTGACTCACCCATCTTTTTAAAGTTGCGTAGGATATTTGAGTCTCTTTTTCTATATCTCTTAATTTTTTTTCCTTTTTAAAAAAGGGCTCAAGTATCTTATATTTTCTATTTTTTTCATCTTTACTCATAGATATTTTACCCCCTTTTTAAATCTTTTGTTAAATTATAACACAAAAAATGCGTAAAAAAAAGGCTCATTTATTTTGATAATTTTCTTGACTTTTTTTAAAATAAAATGTATTCTTTTAGTGAATTAGTTATTTTTATCAATCTTAATGGAGGAATTTTATGAAAATATTTGCTGAGGTTCAAAAAATCGGTAAAGCACTGATGACACCAGTTGCAATTTTACCAGCTGCTGGTATCTTCCTAGCTGCTGGAAATAAGTTAGGAATCCCTTTAATGGAGCAAGCAGGAGGAATTATATTCGGTAATTTACCTCTTTTATTTGCTGTTGGAGCCGCTATTGGTCTTGTTGGTGGAGATGGAATCGCTGCACTTGCTGCTATTGTAGCACTTTTAATTATGAATACAACTATGGGAACATTGACAGATGCCGCTAGTGGTATCGCTGCTGGAAATCCAGCTTTTGCTGAAGTTTTAGGAATTCCAACTCTTCAAACAGGAGTTTTCGGAGGTCTTATCGCCGGTATTATTGCTGCTATCTGTTATAAAAAATTCTATAAAACAGAGTTACCTGCATTCTTAGGGTTCTTTGCTGGAAAAAGATTAGTTCCTATTATGACTGCTGTTCTTGCTTTCTTAGTTGGTTTAGCTATGCCTTACATTTGGCAACCAGTTCAAGCTGGACTTGCTCAACTATCTTATTTAGCTAATGAAACAAACACTAATATCTCTACATTACTATTTGGTATCACTGAAAGAGCGTTAATTCCTTTCGGATTACACCATATTTTCTATGCACCATTCTGGTTCCAATTTGGAGAGTATACAAACAATGCTGGACAAATTGTTAATGGAGACCAAGCTATATGGTTTGCAATGTTAAAAGATGGAGTTCACTCATTCTCATCAGCTACTTATTCTGGTGCTGGTAAGTTTATGACTGGTAAGTTCCCATTCATGATGTTTGGATTACCTGCTGCTGCTCTTGCTATGTATCATGAAGCTAGAACTGAGAACAAAAAAATGGCTGCTGGAATCTTATTCTCTGCTGCTCTTACATCTTTCTTAACAGGAATAACTGAGCCTTTAGAGTTCTCATTCCTATTCGTTGCTCCAGTTTTATATGGAATTCACTGTATCTTTGCTGGATTATCTTTCATGTTAATGAATATGTTCGGTGTTAGAATCGGTATGACATTCTCTGGTGGAGTTATCGACTATATCATGTTCGGTGTTTTACCTGGAACTGAAGGATTTGAAACTAACTGGCCAATGGTTATATTTGTTGGATTAGGATTCTCTGTTATCTATTACTTTGGATTCAGATTCTTTATCAGAAAGTTCAACTTAACAACTCCTGGAAGAGAGGTTGGAACTGATGTTGATGATGATCAACCTAAAGCTCAAGGAAGCGAATTAGCTACTTTAGTTCTTGCTGCTCTTGGTGGTAAAGAAAATTTAATCTCTGTTGATGCTTGTATCACTAGATTAAGACTTGAAGTTAAAGATTCATCTCTTGTTAATGATGCTGAGTTAAAGAGATTAGGAGCATCTGGAGTTTTAAAAGTTGGACAAAATGGTGTTCAAGTAATATTTGGTGCTAAAGCACAGTTTATCGCAAACGATATCAAAGCACTATAAAAATAGTTTAAAATAAAGTAATAGGTGAGAAGCTATAATAGCTCCTCACCTATATTTTTTATATTCATCAACTCACAAAAATAACTATCTATCTCACTTTGTACTTCGTCGCTATAGATACTCACCTGTTTTTTCACCAGATTAGCTATATACTCTATCTCCTCCATATTCTCTGGATAATATATAGGGCACTCTTTTAAAGGTGTCGAATAAAACTCCAAGTTTTTCCCCTTTTTCTTACCTATATAGTTAAACCATGAAAAGAAAACTTTTGAATTCAAGTATCCTAAAATATAGTATAGATTTATTTTTTCATCTTTTCCAGTCAAATAGTATATGTCTGCACTACCATAGAACTCTTTCTCTGTATAGGCAAAATTATTTGTTTTACATCTCTGTCTAACAACAATTTTAGGTTTTAAAAATATATCCTCATCTCTGGCCCATTGTAACTCCCACCAGTTTATTCTATTATTTATAACCTCTCTTCTCAAAGAAAGTTTCTTTTTAAAATCTATTAAATAATCAATAATTACATCATCTAGTTTAGATTTACTATTTAAATACATTATCCAAAATGGTGGTTTATCTGAAACTCCATACTTTCCTATATCTTTATTTTTATAAAAAGGTTTTAAATACTTTTTAAACTCCTCTTTATATTCATTAAAAACAAATACTTTATCAGCACCACTGACTATTCCCTGATTGACATTTAATAACTCCCCCAAGGTTGTATTGCTTTTCTCTCTTATCTTCTTTATATTGTCTTTCCAAAAAGGAGGAATCAATGTAATCTTTGTATGTTCCTCTGCAAAGATACTCTCCTGTTCAAGAGTATACTCAATCTCATCATCATTTATTAATACAACTGAGTTTTCCTTATTTTTCTGCCAGTAGAAAATAACATTGTGTTGCCCAATCGCATCTTTAAAAATAGAGTGGCTATAGTTTTCTATTCTAAAAAAATCTCCCTCTTTTTTTAACTTCTCTCTTAAACCCTCAGCACTGTCTGCTTTTAGCCAGTAATTAGTTGTCAGGTAGACAAGGATTCCATTCTCCTTTAATATATCAATACCCTTCTCTATAAAAAAATAGAAATAATCCATCTTAGGTTTATAATATTTTTTACCAAAGTTAGTTTCCTTTATGGTTTGAAATATCTCTTTATGATTTTTCTCTCCTAAATAGGGTGGATTTCCTATAACAATATCATATTTTTCATAGATATTCTCATATAGTGAATCACACTCTTTTATATTTAATCTTCCACATACTCCATATTTAAAGAAAAGAGCCTCAGCTCTTTTCTCAAAAATTTTTAGTGCGTTTAAATCTATATCAAATCCTGTTATCCAATCCTCATTGTACCTGTACTCTCCATATATAACCTTGGACATCTTTATCAGCTCTTCCAATATTGCCAATAGAAGATTTCCTGAACCACAAGATATATCTATTATTTTTATATCCAATAGATTTTTTTCTGAATTATTCTCTAGATATCTGTTTAAAGCTACCTTTCCCATAGTTGTCGCATACTCTTCCGGTGTATATATCTTATAATTGTATTCCACTTAATCCCTCCTAAAGAGCTTTAAGTTACCTTCACCCTCTATCAGTATAATTCCATCTCTATATAAATCCAAAACAGCTAAAAATATGTATACTAAATGTGTTCTATTCTCAGCTCTTCTAAATAGTTCAACCACCTCTTTCTCTGAGGAGTATAAGATAACTTTTATTCTATCCATCTCCTCTTTTAAAGAGTATCTTTTCTCCACTTCAATCTCTAAAAACTCCTCATCCTTTGGCAAATATTTAACATAACTATTAAACATATCCTGTAATTTTAGTGTTGTTAAATCAAACTCCTTAGGAATATTTTTAGTTATTTTTCTTCCCTCTTTTCTTGTGTAAGAGATATTAAATTCACACTCTATTTGAGATATCACTTGAGCTACCTCTTTAAAAACTTTATAGTCTTCCAGTCTTCTCTTTAAATCCTTCTCTTTTTCTTCCTCTTTCTCCACACTTAAAATAGATATAGCTTTTATCTCTAAAAGTTCTGACGCTATCTCTAAAAACTCCACTTTTATACTTAGATTATCAGTTTGTGCTCTCTCTATAAATTGAAGGTATTCATCTATTATCTGCGATATTTTTATCTCAGATATCTTCATCTTCTTTTTTTCTATAAGATGTAGTAAAAGATCTAAAGGTCCCTCAAAATTATCTATTTTTAATACTATCTCCATTTTCTATTACCTTAACCTTCTCTTTCCAGTTTAAAACATCATTTTTTATCGTCTCTTTTAGCTCCTCCATTGAATTAAACTTTTTTTCTTGTCTTAAAAACTCAATTAAAGAAACATATATTCTTTTTCCATAGATATCTTTATCAAAATCTAAAATATGGACCTCTATACTTCTCTCATCTGGTTTTAATGTAGGATTTTTTCCTATATTAATAACAGCATGCCAACTCTCTTTTTCACCCTCTATTTTAACTTTTCCACCATATATTCCAAAGGGAGGATAAATTTTATTTAATATTTTTAAATTAGCCGTAGGAAATCCCATAATCCTTCCCAATTTTCTCCCATGAACAACCTCTCCAATAATTAAAAATGGTTGCCCTAAGCATCTGTTGGCTATATCTAAATTACCTGTTGCTAACATCTCTCTTATAAATGTTGAACTTATAACTTGCTCTTTAATCTTAACTGGTTCTATGATATTCGTGCTAATTCCATATCTTTTTCCAATCTGTCTTAAATTCTCCACTGTTCCTTTTCCACCTTTTCCAAAGGAAAAGTTAAACCCCACATATACCTCTTTAGTTTTTAACGTTTTTACTAGAACTTTTTCTACAAACTCCTCTGGTGTCATATTAGAGAACTCATTTGTAAATGGTTGCAGTATCAAATAGTCCACTCCTAAAGATTTAATTATATGTATCTTTTCCTCTAAAGAGCTAATTAATTTGGGAGCTTTAACCCTATTTGTCACCTCCATAGGATGGTTCAAAAAAGTAAAAACTGCTGATTTCCCATTCGTTTTTTTAGCTTTTTTTACTGCCTGACAAATAAGCTCTCTATGCCCCATATGAATCCCATCAAAAGCTCCAATTGCAACATAAATATTTTCAAATTTTTCTTCAGTTAGCAAAATATCCTCTATTATCTTCATAGTACTCCCCTTATGCTTCCCTTTCTTGTTCTAAAAGTTCATTATGTATTTCCTCTAACCTTCTAAATCTATTTCTAATTCCAGATTTAGATATTCCTATTATTTCTGCTAACTCTTGTAAAGACGCCTCTGGGTTTTCCAATCTCAAAAATGCCACTTCCTCTAAAACTGGACTTAGCTCATTTAATCCAATTTTATGACCAATTAAGTTTATCATTTTTATCTGCTTTCTAGCTGTATCCAAAGTTTTAGTCTCATTGGCAACTTCCCAATTCATCTCTCTTATAGTTTTGTTTTTTAAATCTTTTATCATTGTTGTCTCTTCATAGTTATAAAACTCTCTCATAGACCCTATCAAAACTATTATATCCATTATATCTTCAGCATTTCTCATATAAACGAGAGGTTTATTCCTTTTCACTGTTTTATAGACCTTTTTTTCCATTTTCACTAAAAGCTCATATAATTCATCTGCCAACTCTTCGCTATCGACAAAAAAATCCAATGCGTACTCTTTTTCTGGAGATTTTATATATCCACACCCTAAAAACATTCCTCTTATGAACCCTTTTTCTATCTCTTCATTCACTGAATCTCTTTTTAAACTATACTCTCCCAACTTTTCAATAAATCTCTTTACTCCAGGTTGAGAGGGTATTGTTATAGCATAAGTATTATGTTCTCCAAACTTTTTACTTTTGGAAAATTTTATAAATATTTTTAAATCTGTTAAATCCTTTAGCATGGAATATATTCTTTCCGCTATCTCTTTATTCTCCAATTTTAACTCTATGCTATTCTCACTAATAGCATGTTTTAATAAGAGTATCGCTCTTATTTCAGCATATTTTTCATCTTCGCTTAGATCACTTCGATGAAGTATTTCATTTTTTACTTTATAAGTATACGACACGTTTTCCTCCTATTTTGTTTCAGCCCAATTCTGTCCAATAGAGCTATTTACTTCTAATTTAACTCTAGAGAATTTAATACTTTCTCTCATTATTTTTTCTATTTTTTCCTTATATTCCACTGCTTTCTCCTCTTTCACTTCAAATATCAATTCGTCATGAACTTGAAGAAGCATATGGATATCATCTTTATTTTTTAAAACCTCATATAGATTTATCATAACTTTTTTTAAAACTTCAGCCGCTGTTCCCTGAATAACTGTATTTACAGCCATTCTTTCAGCTTGATTTTTTATAACTCTATTCTTTGAATTAATTCCATCTATTATTCTTTTTCTTTTAAAATAAGTTTCCACATATCCGTGCTCTTCAGCATACATTATTATCTCTTTCTCTAAATGTTTCACTGATGGATATTGCTCAAAGTATCTAGTGATATAGTCCGATGCTTCTTTTAGTGTTATTTTTAACTCCTGTGAAAGTCCAAAAGCTGTCTTTCCATATATAATACTAAAGTTTACTGTCTTTGCAGCGTCTCTTTGCTCTCTTGTAACAACTTCATCATCACTTAATCCAAATATTTTTCTGGCTGTTAAGCTATGTAAATCTAGATTTTCTGAGTAAGCCTCTATTAAGTTTTCATCTTGTGAAATTTCAGCTAAAACTCTTAGCTCTATTTGAGAGTAGTCTATACCCAATAGTACCGACCCCTCTTTAGCTATAAATCCAGCTCTTATCTTCATCCCTTCCTCTGTTCTAACAGGGATATTTTGAAGGTTTGGATCTGATGATGACAATCTTCCAGTAGCTGTTCCTGTTTGGTTAAATGTTGTGTGTAGTCTATCATTTTTATCCACCATCTTTGGAAGAGGATCAACATATGTCGATTTTAACTTACTTAATTTTCTAAACTCTAAAATTGATTTAGCTATCTCATATCCCTGTTCAGCTAACTTCTCTAAAACTTCACTATCCGTTGAGAAACCAGTTTTTGTTTTCTTTACTGGTGGAATATTTAAGTTTATAAAAAGCACTTCACCAAGCTGCTTAGGGGAGTTGATATTAAATTCACCCTCGGCTTCCGCATATATTTTTTGAGTTAATTCCTCAATTCTTCCCTCTAACTCCAAACTATATTTAGCAAAATATTCCGGAGATATCTTAATCCCCTCTATCTCCATAGCTGCTAAAACCCTGATTAAAGGCATCTCCGTATCTCTTAACACCTCAAGTAGATTGTTATTTTCAAGTTGTTTCATAAGCTCAGGATAAGCTACAAGCATCCCTCTAGTTCTCTTAACAAGATATTTCCCATACTCTTCAAAAGAGACAGTTTCAATTTTTGCTTTACCAAAAACATCTCCATATTTTTCCAAGTCCTCATCTATAACATTTTTTAACATCACTTCAATCTCTTCTCTAGTTTGAGATGTTAAAAGATGATAAGCCAGCATAGTATCAAATTCCATATTTTTGATGGAATACCCTTTTCTTAAAAAGTTCTTAAATCCATAGGATATAAATTTATTATTTGAATTTAAAACCTCTTCAAAACATCTCTTACTTTCCTCATCTTCCAATGGAAGGTAGTAGTCCTTGCTCTCTAAAGATACTGCGACACCCTTCTCACCTAAATATATAGCTATCTCAGAATTAGATTTTAACTTTTCCTTTATCTTCGCTCCACTCAATATAGAAAACCCTTTTTCCTCTAAAACCTCAGTTGTTCCTTGGAAATTGAAAAGTCCTAGTTGTAACCCATTTTGTGTAGGTTGTTCTACCTGTATTTGATTAGTTTCACTCTCTAATCCCATCTTTTTTATCAATGATTTAAACTCTAGTGCTTTAAAAAGCTCTAATAATTTTTGATTATCTCTTTTATACTCCAGATCTTCGCCTTTAACATCTAAGTGAAGTAGTTCAATTGTAGCCAATTTTCTACTCATAAAAGCCAGCTCTTTGTCCTCTATCAAATTGTTTACTAAAGATTTTCCTATTCCAGGAAGTTCCGTTAAAGAGTCTATATTTTCATATATTCCCTCTAAATTACCATATTTTTCCAACATAGGTATAGCTTTTTTAGAACCAATTTTTCTAACTCCCGGTATTCCATCACTACTGTCCCCTATAAGACCGAACAGATCCGGAATCATATCTGGTTTTACTCCCAGCTGTTCAACTACATCCTCTTCAGTTGAAAGTATCTTTAATCCTCCGCCATCTCCTTTTCCTAAAAGGGCTATATTAATATTGGAATCTAAAATTTGAGATAGATCTTTATCCCCTGTTACCACATAGGATTCAATATTTTTCTCTCCTAGCTCCTTAGCTAAACTTCCAAGAACATCATCAGCTTCATATCCATCTATCTTAAATTTCTTTATTCCAAAACAATCTAATAACTCCTCTATTCTTGGGATTTGAGCTACTAAGTCCTCAGGCGCTGCATCCCTTTGTGCCTTATAATCACTATATATCTCACTTCTTTTTAATGTGGCTCTTTTCACATCAAAAGCAGCTCCTATATAATCGGGCTCCAGTTGATTAATAATGCTTAGTAGAGTATTCACGAAACCATAAACCGCTCCTGTTGGTTCATTTTTTGTTCTAAAATTCAAATTTCCATAAAATGCTCTATACATTATTGCACTTACATCTAATAAAACTGCTTTTTTCATTTTTTCCCCTTTCTATAATTTACATTTTTCATATCATTATACCATATCCATCACTTTTGTTAAAAAATTTATTTTATAAATAAATATTATTTTTTACTTTTTTCTGTTATAATTTATCTGTATAAATTGAAACTATAGGAGGTATTTATGAATCTAGTTGTATTAATTGGACGTCTAACTAGAGACCCTGAACTTAAATTTGGTCAAAGTGGTAAAGCTTACTCAAGATTCAGTTTAGCTGTTGATAGACCTTTCTCTAAAGGTGAAGCTGACTTTATAAACTGTGTGGCTTTTGGAAAGACAGCTGAGCTTATCGGTGAGTACCTAAGAAAGGGAAGAAAAGTTGCTATTAATGGTAAACTTCAAATGAATAGATATGAGGTTAATGGAGAAAAAAGAACATCATATGACGTAGTTGTTGACACTATGGAGTTTGTTGAAGGAAGAGGAGAATCATCAGCACCAGCTGATTTTGCACCTACTCCATCTTATTCGGCACCTAAAGCTGCTGAACCATCATCTAATGACGATTTTGGTGGGTCATCTTTCGATGAAGATGAGTTCCCATTCTAATAATTAAATAATATTAAAACTACTAGGGGTGCCTTTTGGCTGAGATTTTACCCTTAGAACCTGATCTAGTTAATACTAGCGTAGGGAAGTAGTCAATATAACTTTTATTTTATAACTGTTTATATTAAGCTATTTTCCTATTTTTTGGAAAATGGCTTTTTTTTTATAAAATTTTAAGAGGAGGATTTTTATGTTTTCAAAGGAGTTATATGAGAGTGCAAAAGATATTTGGGATAGTTACTATACACACCCATTTGTAAAGGGTATTGGCGATGGTTCTTTAGATAAAGAGAAGTTCAAATTTTATATAATTCAAGATTATATCTATCTTTTAGACTATGCAAAACTTTTTGCCTTAGGAGTTATTAAAAGTAAAAATGAGGCAGATATGAAAAAATTTGCTAATCTAACTGATGGGATTTTAAACTCTGAAATGGGAATCCATCGAATCTATATGAAAAAACTAGGTATTACTAAAGAGAGTATAGCTTTAGAAAAACCCACTCTTGACAATACCTCTTACACTAGCTATATGCTCTCTGTTTCCCATTGTGGCGATATAAAGGAGATCGCTGTTGCAGCTCTTTCCTGTATGTGGAGCTATGAGATGATTGGTAAAAAATTAAAGAAAATCTATGGATGTGATCATGAGTTTTATGGGGAATGGATCGAGTGTTATTCATCTGATAGATATGAGGAGTTAACTAATTGGAACATTGAACTTGTTGAAAAATATTGTAAAAATCTATCTGAAGAGGAGAAAGAGCATTTAAAAACAATATTTATTAACTGTAGCATCTATGAGTATAAATTTTGGGATATGTCATATAAGGGGTCTTGTTAAAATGAAAGTACTTGAAGTAAAAAATCTTCACTTCTACTATGATAACAATAAACCAATTTTAAATGACCTCTCTTTCAATGTAAAAAAAAGGGAGTTTGTCAGTATTGTTGGAGGAAGTGGTTGTGGAAAATCCACAATTATTAAGGTATTAGCTGGAATTGAAAAGATAACTCAAGGGGATATTAAAGTTGATAATAGCGTATCCTATATGCCTCAATCAGATACACTATTTCCATGGAGAACAATCTTAGATAACATTCTACTTCCCATTGAGATTAAAAAGGGAGATTTAAAAAAAGGAAAGGAGAAAGCTCTCTCTCTTCTAGAACGTTTCAATCTTATTGACTATTGGAAAAGTTATCCCAAGGAGCTTTCTGGCGGTATGAAACAGCGTATCTCATTTATTAGGACTCTTATGAATGAGGGCGAATTACTACTTTTAGATGAACCTTTTTCCGCTTTAGATGCCATAACTAGAGAGGATTTACAAAATTGGCTTTTAAACTCTTTCTCCACTTTAGAAAAGAGTATTATCTTTATTACCCATGATATTGATGAAGCTATATTTTTATCTAATCGTATTCTCGTTTGTACAAAGAGCCCTATTTCAAACTTTAAAGAGTTTTTAATCCCCAAAAATATGGACTCTCAATATAGATTACAGCTAAAAAAAGATATAGTTTCTGCAATAAAAGGAGTAAATTTTTATGAAGAGAATTAACCCAGCCATTATTTCTATCACTATTTTTTTTGGATTTTGGGAACTTCTAGGGAGGTATATCAACAAGGGGTATATACTCCCAACCCCTCTCAATATCATAAAAAAAATATGGTTTTTAAAAGAGAGTATTTTTATTACCCATCTGCCAACCACGCTGAGTATTGCTGTAATCTCTTTGATTATAACCATTGTTTTAGGTATTTTATTAGCTAGTAGTATGGATTTTAATAGAACTATTTACAACTTTATACACCCTATAATTGTCACTAGTCAAACTATTCCCATAACTGCTTTAGCACCAATTTTTATTCTATGGTTTGGATACTCAATCTGGAGTAAAGTTATCGTCTCTGTTATAATCTCTTTTTTTCCAGTTACAATAACTCTATATAATGGATTACAGAATATTCAAAGGGATGAATTTAACTATTTTAAGAGCTTGGGAGCTAGTAGAACACAGATTTTTTTCAAACTTAAAGTTCCAAGAGCCTTACCTAATTTTTTTTCTGCCCTTAAAATGAGTATACCTCTTGTTTTAATTGGATCAGCTATTGGTGAATGGCTTGGTTCAACTTCTGGGCTTGGATACTTTAGTAAAAGAATGATGTCTCAATTGGATGGTGCTGGTGTTTTCGCTCCAATTGTAATCATCTCGCTTCTTGCTATAATTTTAGTTCAAATAGTAACTATATTAGAAAATATAATTTTATCTTGGAGGAATAAATGAAAAAAATATTGATTACTTTAATCACCATGACTCTTTTAATTGGTTGTAATTCAAAAGAAGATAAAAGTTTAAAAGAGGTATCTATAATCCTAGATTGGTATCCCAATGCAGTTCACTCATTTATCTATACTGCCATTGAAAAAGGATATTTTGAAGATGAGGGCATAAAATTAAATATTATCTATCCCTCATCTCCTAATGATTCTCTAACACTACCAGCTGCTAAAAAAGCTGATATTGGTATCTCATATTTAAACAGTGTTGTTATGGCTAGAACCAATGAAAATATTCCTATAAAATCTTTCGGAGCTATATTACAAAGATCTGTTAATACTGTTATATCACTAAAGGAAAAAAATATAACCTCTCCAAAAGATTTTGAAGGTAAAATCGCTGGTAGTAGTGGTGGTGTCCTTTCAGAGGCATATCTAAAATCAATGATGGTTTCTGAAAAAATTGATCCCAACTCTCTTAAAATTCTAGATGTTGGTTTTGAACTTTTAACTGCTATGATTACAAATCAAGTTGATTTCACAATTGGAAATATGGTCAATCATGAGGTTCCAGTTATAAAAGAGAGAGGTATTGATATAAACTACTTCCTAATCGATAATTTTGGAGTTCCTCAAGCCTATGAACTTATTTTAGTTGCCAATGATGAACTTTTGATTAAAAACAGTGATACATATAAAAAAGTTTTAAATGCTATGCAAAAAGGATTTGAAGATGTAAAAAATAATCCCCAAGAGTCTTTGAAACTTCTTATGTCCAAACAAGCTGTAGACCAATTCCCTCTAAGTGAAAATGTTGAGAGGCAAAGTCTTGAAATTTTACTTCCTATTATGGAAACATCTCAAAATAAATTCCTAACTCAGGAAAATAAAATTTGGGAAAATAATATCAATTGGTTATATGAGAATGGTATTATTACAAAAAAATTACCCGCTGAAAATTTTGTATATCAATTTTAATTTTTTTAATATATAATACCCTTTAGAATGAATTTTGGGAGGGATTATTTTGATTCAATTTCGCTATTTATGGCAAGAAAATAGGAAGGAGATTTTTTCTATTTTTACTATTGCGCTACCTACTATAGTGGATATGTTTGTTCAAACTCTATTGGGGTTTTTTGATTTGATTATGGTTGGAAGACTAGGACCAGAAGCTATTGCCTCTGTTGGATTGGGAACTGCCCCTATTTTAACTGTTATTCCAATATTTTTTGCTATTAGTGTTGGAACTACTGCCATGGTAAGCCGTGCTTTTGGAGCTAGAAACTTTAAAGAAGCTAAGGAGGGAATGAGCCAAAGTTTAATTCTAGGAGTTCCTGCAGCTTTTTTTGTCACTTTTATTTTTATTATTTTCGGTAAAAATATTTTGGGAATTATAAGTAGGAATCAGCCTATCACTGAAGCCTTAGGTTATTTAAAGGTAGTTTCTTTAGGAATTCCATTCCTATGTTTTAACATTATTTTTTCCTATGGTTTTAGATCCATAAATAAAGCTAAAATACCTATGATTAATAATACAATCAGTATTTTTTCAAACATCTTACTCAATTATATTTTTATCTTTGTTTTAAATCTTGGAGTTTTAGGAGCTGGAATTGCTACAACAATCTCTAGAGGAATAGTAACCCTTATTTTTTCTTTCCTTATTATCTATAAGAAAAATTACTGTATAGCTCTTACTAAAAAAGATTTTAAAATAAACAAAGATATTTGTAAAAGACTTTTAAAGGTTGGTCTTCCATCAGCTGGAGAACAGGGTATTTTTAGAATTGGTATGTTAGCTTTTGAAGCCATGGTTATAAATCTGGGAACTCTCCAGTATGCAGCTCATAAAATTGCTTTAACTGCTGAATCCTTCTCTTTCAATCTAGGTCTTGGATTCTCTGTTGCCGGTACTGCCCTTGTGGGTCAACACTTGGGAGCGCAACAATATCAAGAAGCAAGAAAGGCTGGATACTTAAATATGTTCTTAGCAATGGGAGTTATGACTGCTTTCGGTTTTATTTTTATGATTTTTCCAAAACTTGTTATATCTATGTTTACTAAGGAGCAAAGTATTGTTCCTATGGCCAGTTCAGCCCTTAGAATAGTATCTGTTGCCCAGCCAATACTTGCGGTTTCTATGGTTTTAAGTGGTGCTTTAAGAGGTGCAGGTGATACTAAATCTGTACTTTGGATAACGTCTATTGGAATGTTTTTTGTTAGACTTCCTCTTACATACCTATTCCTATATGTATTTAACTTTGGATTAAATGGTGCTTGGCTGGTTATGATTATCGATCTAACTTATAGGGGACTTGCTTGCTTATATAGATTTAAACAGGGAAAATGGAGATATATTGAGGTGTAATTATGATAATACAAATTTTTGGCAAAAAGAGTTGCAATGATACAAAAAAAGTTCAAAGATTTTTTAAAGAGAGAGGGATAAACTTTCAGTTTATTGATATATCTGAAAAAGCCCCTTCAAAGAGGGAGTTTGAAACTTTTTTCAGATTCTATACTCCTGAGGAACTTTTAGATACAGAGGGAAAGGAGTATAAAAAAAGAGATTTACAGTATATGGTCTATGATGTAAAAGATTTACTTTCAGAGACACCTATACTTTTAAAAACGCCTATTATCAGATCAGATAAAGGGGTCACTCTTGGATATAATCCTGATATTTTAAAAAAATTATAATTTTTTCAACTTTTTTATCTTTTAGCTGGTCTAAAGAGTGAATAAAGTGTTAAAGTAAAATAATTTTAATCCCCCCAAAAAGAACTTCTCTTTTCTGAGAAGTTCTTTTTTTTACTCTAAAAAACTCTTTTTACTTCTCATACTTCAACAATACTTTTCTATATTTGCCTTTAAACCACTCTCTCAGTTCAAGAGGTTCCAATATTTCAACCTCATCTAAGAAGAAACTAAAATATCTTTTTGCTTTCTCTTGAGAGGATTCCAATAGATAGATATTTCTATCCTTTTTTAAAATCTTAGGTCTATTTGTCTCTAACTCTTTAAATAATCTTTCTCCAACCTCTGTCAAACTAACTTTTATACTTTGACCAAAAGAGATAAAAGGATCAAAACTCTCTCTCATCTTTTCAATAAACTCTTTATCTCTCATTTTAAAACAAATACTCTTTACATAGACTGCTTTTATATATTTCACCTTATAGTTTTTCCAACTATTTTCTTTTAAATTATAGCAGAAGATATAGTTTGCCACTTCTAACTTTGAACTCTCTATTAAATATGGTTCTACCTCTACACATTTTCCATCTCTAAAAGTTATTCTAATGATTTTTTTCTCTTTTATTGCATAGTTTATTTTATCTATAATCCCTTTAAAAATGAATCTCTCTCTTCTTTTTTTACCCTCATTTGTATACTCAGTTAATATCTCTCTAAAAAACTCAGATTCATTTTGAATATTATTTTCCTCCAGATAATCATAGTATCCCTCTAAATTTCTTTTATTTAAGTTAAACTGAACAATTGAGGTTTCCTCTCTATTTTTTTTTAAAAAACTCTGTTTTTTTCTCTCTTTTATTTTTTCCTCATATATATAGTTTAACAGTGTATTCTTTTTTATAAAAAAATCCTCTATATCATTTTCTAAAATTTCAACTACTCTTTTAGGTAGAGTAACTCTTATCTTTTTTTCCATATTTTACTCCATTGAAATCATTATTTAGTGGTTATTATATCATGAAAATAACTATTTTTTTATAAAAATATTTATGATATAGTTATAATATAACTATTTTTAGGAGGTTTTATTTTGGATATTATTTATGAGATTAAACAAAAATATAATACCTTTTCTCAAAAAGAAAAAGATATTGCCGATTACATACTTAAACACAAAGATAATATTGAAAATATATCAATCACCAATCTTTCAAAGGCCACTGGTGCTTCCACTTCTACAATTACTAGATTTTCAAAAAAAATTAACTGTGAAAGTTTTGTTCAAATGAAAATAAAATTAAATACTAACTTTAACAACCCATCTCTTAAAGAGGATGATCTTTTTTCTGCTGTACATAACTATTACACAGAAGTTATTGAAAAAACAAATCAGTTAATAAATAAAAAATTGATACTAGAGGTAGTTGAAAGGATAAAAAAAGCAAAAAAAATATATATCTATGGAGTTGGTAGTTCAGGTCTTACAGCACATGAATTTATGCAAAGACTTTTAAGGATGGGATTTAATGTCTCCAGTATTACAGATTCACATATGATGATTATCAATAGTGCCATTGTATCAAAGGGTGATCTTGTTATAGGTATTTCAATATCTGGTGAAACAAAGGAGATTGTAGATTCTTTAAGAGTTTCTCAAAAAAATGGAGCACATACAATTGGAGTTACAAGTTTTCCTAATAGCAGTTTAAAAAATTTTTCAAATAGTTTAGTTCTTATCTACGCTTCTGATTTTATACATAAGAGGGATTTTATAAATACTCAATTCTCAACTATGTACCTTTTTGACCTAATCTCCACAATTCTTTTATCAAATAAAACATTGAGAGAAAAAATGCAACTTACAATTGAAGCAATTTTAAAATAAACAGCTCAAAAGCTGTTTTTTTGTTGTAATTTTAACATTTATGTGATATATTCATACTATATAAGATGAAAATTATTTTCATGTATGTATATGCTTATGAAAATGTTTTGTGTAACAGGAGGTTATAATGTTCAAAAATTTACAAAAAATTGGAAAATCTTTTATGCTTCCAATAGCTATTTTACCAGCCGCTGGACTACTTTTAGGAATTGGAGGAGCTCTTTCCAATGCAAATACAGTTAATGCTTATCCATTTCTAAATATCCCAATTTTACAGGGTATTTTACAGGTTATGTCCGCTTCTGGAGAGGTTATCTTTGCTAATTTAGCTCTTATTATGTGTATTGGGCTTGCTATTGGACTTGCTAAAAAAGATAAAGGAACAGCTGGATTAGCTGGTGCTGTTGCTTTTTTAGTTATGAATGCTTCTATAAAAGGTTTAATTACAGCTTTTAACCCTAAGGTTGGGTCTATTGATACAGGAGTTGTTGGGGCTATTGTTATAGGTTCTTTAGTAGCTTACTTACACAACAGATATAGTGATATTAAACTCCCTGCTGTTCTTGGTTTCTTTGGTGGTTCAAGATTTGTTCCCATCGTTTCATCTTTTACAGCCATTGGAATTGGTATAGTATTTTTCCTAACATGGCCTACATTCCAGGGTTGGTTAACTTCAGCTGGAAAATCTATCGCTAGTTTAGGTGTATTTGGAACTTTCCTCTATGGTTTTCTTTTAAGATTAAGTGGAGCTGTTGGACTACATCATATGATATACCCTCTATTTTGGTATACAGAACTTGGTGGAACTGCTCAAGTTGCAGGAAAAACTATTGTTGGAGCTCAAAATATCTTCTTTGCTCAACTAGCTGACCCAAATCATACTGGTTTATTTACTGAGGGAACTAGATTCTTTGCTGGGCGTTTTGCTACTATGATGTTTGGTCTACCTGCCGCATGTTTAGCTATGTACCACTGCACACCTTTAAATAAAAGAAAAGTTGTTGGAGGTCTATTTTTAGGGGCTGCTATAACATCTTTTATCACAGGTATCACTGAACCTATAGAGTTTATGTTTTTATTTGTTGCTCCTTGGTTATATGGAGTTCACGCCTTCTTTGATGGTTTATCTTTCCTAGTAGCTGATCTTTTAAATATCTCTATTGGAAATACATTCTCTGGAGGATTAATAGATTTCACTCTATTTGGTGTTTTACAAGGAAATGAAGCTACAAACTGGATGTATGTTCTTATAATTGGAGCTATCTGGTTCGCTCTATATTATTTCTCTTTTGTATTCTTAATCAAGCGTTTTAATATAGCTACTCCTGGTAGAGAAGGGGATGATGAAGAGATTAAGGTTGTCACTAAAGACTCTCTTTTTGAAACATCAAAAGAGGTTTTAGCCGCTCTTGGTGGAAAGGAAAATATAGATGATGTTGATGCGTGTATAACAAGACTTAGAGTTTCTGTTAAAGATGTTTCAAAGGTGGATAAAGCGAAGTTAAAGAGTCTTGGTGCTGCTGGAGTTTTAGAGGTACAAGGTGGAATACAGGCTATTTTCGGAGCTATGGCAGATCCTATTAAACAAAAAATAAATGAAATTATAGAAAATAACAACTAGGAGGATTTTATGAAAAGAGGTCTTATTGTATCATGTCAAGCACTGGAGAACGAGCCTTTACATAGTCCATTTATAATGGGAAGAATGGCTATCGCTGCTCAAATGGGTGGTGCAGTTGGAATTAGAGCAAATGGAGTGGAAGATATTCTTGAAATTAAAAAAATGGTTGATCTACCTATTATTGGTATTATAAAAAAAGATTATGAGAATATGGTTTCATATATTACCCCTACAAAGAAGGAGTTGGATGAGCTTATTGCCACTGAGGTTGATGTTATAGCTCTTGATGCAACTATCAATGCCGATTTAGATCTTTTAAAATCTTTAAAGGTCAACTATCCAAATCAAAAATTTATGGCTGATATATCCACTGTAGAAGAGGGTATTCGTGCTGAAGAGTTAGGTTTTGATTACATTGGAACAACTTTAGTTGGGTATACAGAACAATCTAAGGGATTAAATAACTTTGATGTTCTTAAAGAACTTATATCAAAGTGTAAAACTCCTATAATAGCAGAGGGGAACTTTGACACCCCAGAAAAATCTAAATTGGCAATGGAATTAGGTTCCTATGCTGTTGTTGTTGGAGGAGCTATCACTAGACCACAACTTATCACTAAAAAATTTGCTGATGAAGTTAATAAAGTTAATTTTTAAATTTTAATAAAAAAGATAGAGTTTACTCTCTATCTTTTTTGTTTACAAAGTTAATAAATCTATCTATAGCTTCATTTAAAATATCCTCATCTTTTACTAGAGATATTCTTATATAGTTATCCATTCCAAAAGCTATTCCTGGAACTACTGCCACTCTTTCCTCTTCTAAAAGTTTTTTAGCAAAGTCTAAAGATGTTAAGTTTGTGATACCCTCCAGTGATATAAATATATAGATTGCACCCTTTGGTTCAATGGCAAATATATTTGCATCCTTTAATTTTTTATATACACTTTCAGCTCTTTTTTTATAGATTTCAACTTGGGAAGATATATCCTTACACTCCTTTAAAGCTGTAAGTGCCCCTTTTTGAGAGATTGCACTGGCTGATGTTACCGCATACTGATGTGCTTTTATTAAGTAACCTCTCATTTTTTTACTCGCTATTACATATCCTATTCTCCACCCTGTTAAAGAGTGGGATTTTGAAAATCCATTGATTAAGATAACATTTTCTCTATATTCATTCTGTAAAAAACTATTGTGTTCCTCACCAAATATAATCTCACTATAAACTTCATCACTTATTATATATAGATGATTCTCTTTAGCAAATCTCAATATATCATCTCTATTTTCCTTAGAGATTATAACTCCAGATGGATTTGATGGATAGTTTACAATAATGGCCTTAGTCTTTGGTGTCATATATTTTTTTAAGGTTTCAACAGTTAATTCAAAGTTGTCATTTGATGTATCTATTTTTACTAACTTAGCCCCAGCTAGTGTTATTAAAGGCTCATATCCTGGGTATACTGGCAGTGGAGTTAAAACCTCATCCCCTGGTAGTATTATAGTTTTTATAGCTGTTGAAAGTCCCTCTGTACTCCCAACAGTTACAATTATCTCATCAGCTTCTATGTTTAAACCATATTTTTCTCTATAGTATTTCCCAATCTCCTCTCTTAACTCAATCATTCCACCTAGTTGTGGATAACCTAATTTTGCACTCTGCATATATTCAATAGTTTCATCTATTATTTTTTTAGGTTGTGGCAAATCTGGCTCTCCTATTGTTAAGTTAATTAAAGTTTTTTCTCCCCCTTCATACTCTCTACAAGCTTCAGCTATTTTTCTTATAACAGATATCTCTATTTTATCTAAATTTGGATTTACTTTTAGCATTTTGCCCCCTAACTATTTTTTCATTAAAATTTCGGCGATTTGTACCGCATTTGTTGCAGCTCCCTTTCTTATATTATCAGCTACAACCCAAAGGTTTAATCCCTTCTCTACACTAAAATCTTTTCTTAGACGCCCTATATAGACTTCATCTTTTCCACTGGCTTCAGTGGATAATGGATATACACTGTTTGCTATATCATCCTGTAAAACTATTCCCTCAGTCTCTCTAAACTTAGCTTTTAACTCCTCTAAATCCACATCTTTTTCTAACTCAACATTTATAGAAACAGAGTGTCCATTTAAAACTGGTACTCTAACACAAGTCGCTGTTATTGGAAGATTTTTTTTATTTAGAATTTTTCTAGTTTCATTTATCATCTTCTCCTCCTCTTTAGTATACCCATTCTCTAAAAATGAGTCTATATGAGGTAAACAGTTATTAACTATTGGATGTGGATATGTCTTTGGCTCCTCTCCTCTCAACCCTCTTTGTAGATCCTCTATCCCTTTTATTCCACTTCCTGATACAGCTTGATAAGTTGAATAAACAACTCTTTTTATTCCATATAGGTCATCTATAACTTTCAGTGGAACTACCGATTGAATTGTAGAACAATTTGGATTGGCTATTATTCCATTATTTTTAAATATATCCTCTGGGTTTACCTCTGGAACAACTAATGGAACACTCTCATCCATTCTCCAAGCACTGCTATTATCCACTACTATAACACCTTTTTCACTCGCTATTGGTGCAAATTTTTTACTGATCTCTCCACCAGCTGAAAATAGAGCTATATCTATTGGTCTATCAAAACTATTCTCTGTAAGTTCCTCTATTATTAAAGTTTTTCCTTTATAAACAATCTCTTTTCCAGCTGAACGAGCTGAAGCAAAAAGATATAAATTATCTATTGGTAAATCCCTCTCCTCTAAAACTTTTAAAAAAGTTCCTCCTACAAGTCCACTTGCTCCTACTATTGCTACATTATACATTTTAGTCCCTCCATTATATTGAAAATACTTCTGCTAATTTTTCTACTACTTTTATTGTATCAGACTCTTTTACAATTAACGAGATAGAAATTTCAGATGTCGTACACTGATAAAATGATGAATCTATCTCAGCTAATACCTCAAAGACTTTTGCTGCAACACCAAAGTTACTAATCATTCCAATTCCAACTAGGGATATTTTTACAACTCCTGTTCTTTTTGTAACCTCAATCTCTGGTATCTCCTTTGCTATCTCTTCCAATGAATCATTTAGAAAGTGTTCATCTGTTAAAGGGCAAGTAAACCTTATACTTCCTTTTATATTTTCTACCTCATTTTGAGAGATCATATCCACATTGACACTATGTTTAGCTAAATTATTAAATATAATTGCAACATTTTTTGGAATTGCAGAAAAGTTTTCTAAATTAACCATTATCACATTTTTATTTATTGATATTCCTGTTACAGCTTTTTTTTCTATTATCTCATTATTATCACATATATATGTTCCTGTTTCAACTCCTAAAGTTTGACCCACGTAGATTCTAACTCCATATTTCTTCCCTATTTCAACCGCTCTTGTTTCCATTACTCCTGCACCTAAATTTGCCATCTCCATCATCTCCTCGTATGAAATCTTTTCAAGTTTTTTAGCATTTTTATAAACTCTAAGGTCTACTCCATATATTCCTGTAACATCTGTATATATCTCACATCCACATTTTAAAGCCGCTGCTAAAGCCACAGCACTTGTGTCTGAACCTCCTCTTCCCAATGTAGTTATATCTCCTTTTTCATTTATCCCTTGGAATCCAGCTACTATCACTATTTTCCCATCTTTTAAATGTTTTTCTATTCTATCTATTTTTATACTCTCTATCTTATTCTTAGTGTGCACTCCACCTGTTCTTATTCCAGCCTGAGCCCCTGTTAAAGATATCGCCTTATGTCCCAACTCTTTTAAAGCCATGCTTAAAAGAGCTATTGATTTTTGCTCTCCCGTTGATAAAAGTGAATCAAGTTCTCTCACATCTGGAGTATTTGAAATCTCTCTAGCTAACTTTATTAATTCATCTGTTGTCTTTCCCATAGCTGAAACAACTATTACAACTTCATCTCCAACTTTATAATTTTTAGCTATATCTCTAGCTATATCTTTTATCTTTTCTGTTGTTGCAACTGAGCTTCCACCAAATTTTTTTACTACTCTCATTAGTTCCTCCTTGGATGATATTAATAATAAAAAAACGATAGTTAAAAAATAACTATCGTTAAAAAATCTCATTCAACTATGTTAGCTTAAAAGAATAATCCACGATAGCACAACACCTATTAAGGTGACAGTTGTATAAATATTCTTTATACACCCAGCTCAATTCTCCTAGTGGGAATGGTTGAACTTCGGCGAACTTTCCTTTCAACAGATCTCTTTGATCCACTAATCTCAATCTGTTTACTTATAAATTTCGCAACCTCTATCAAAAATATTAATTTAAGGCAGAATATCATATTTTTTTTCAAATGTCAAAACTTTTTTCTTAGTAGGGCCTCTATTTTTATAGGTAGTCCAAAAAGATTTATGAATCCCTCTGCATCTTTTTGATTATAAACACTATCTTTTTCAAAGGTTGAGTACTCCTCTGAATACAATGTAAATGGTGAAGTTGTTCCTGCTAAAATTATATTTCCTTTATATAATTTTAACTTAACCTCTCCAGTTACAAACTCCTGAGTTACATCTACAAAAGCTGTTATAGCCTTTCTCAAAGTTGTAAACCATTGCCCATTATAAACCAATTTAGAAAAATCATGAGCCAGTGCTATCTTTTCCTGATAGGTGTCTTTATCTAAACATAGTCTTTCCAACTCCTCATGTGCAAAGAATAAAATTGTTCCACCAGGAGTTTCATAAACTCCTCTGGATTTCATACCTACCAATCTATTTTCCACCATATCAAGTACACCTATTCCATGATTTCCACCTATTTTATTCAATTTTTTTATGATGTCCACTCCATTCATCTTCTCACCATTTAGTGCTACTGGAACACCTTTTATAAACTCAATTGCCACATATTCAGCCTCTTCATCAGCTTCTTCCAATGTTTTTACCCACTGTAAAACATTTTTATAATTTGGTTCCTTTGATGGGTACTCTAAATCAAATCCTTCATGACTCACATGGAATAAATTCTCGTCTCTACTATATGGAGATTTCTTAGGGAATGGTAGCATTATCCCTTTCTTTTCTAAATACTCAATCTCCTCCTCTCTCGATTTGATATCCCAAATACGCCAAGGAGCAATTATTTTTAAAGATGGGTCTAAAGCCTTTACAGCTAGTTCAAATCTCACTTGGTCATTCCCTTTTCCAGTGGCACCGTGAGCAATATACTTCGCTCCCTCTCTATGAGCTATCTCAACCAATGCTTTTCCAATTACAGGTCTTGCCATCGACGTTCCCAATAGATATTTATTTTCGTATATAGCTCCAGCCTTAAGTGTTGGAAATATATACTCCTCCACAAACTCTTCAACTTTATCCACCAGATAAAATTTACTTGCACCTGTTAGATATGCTTTCTCTTCAATCCCTTTAAAATCCTCTGTTTGACCAACATTTACTGCAACTGCAATAACTTCATAGTCATAGTTCTCCTTTAACCAAGGCACTATAACTGATGTATCCAATCCCCCTGAATATGCTAGAATAACCTTTTCTTTCATTTTTTCTCCTCCTATTTAAAGTATTTTATTATTAGTTCGTCATAAGTTCCCTCTGTTTTTATCTCCTCTAAAGCTTTATTTATCTGCTCAACTAACTCCTTTTTATCTTTTCCAACCGCTATGGCATATTTCTCTACCTCACTATCTAGCTCCACTATTTTTAATCCCTTATTTTTAGCTATATAGCTTTGAGCTGGGGCTGAATCCAGTATCATAGCATCTATTTTCCCTCCAGTTAATGCCATAATGGAGGCTGGAGCTGAATTGTATTGCACTTTATCAACCCCCTCCACTTTAGAGATCATTAGATCCCCTGTATACCCAAGTACAACTCCAACTTTTTTTCCCTTTAAAGAGTCCACATCAGTTATAGAGCTTTCGTTCTCTGGAACTATAATCACTTGATTTGCTATAAAATAATCATTTGAAAAATCAACAAATTGCTCTCTCTCCTTTGTTACTGTCATTCCTGCAATTATCAAGTCTATTTTATCTGTTTGAAGTGCTGGTAATAATCCATCAAAAGCTATATTCTTTATTTTTATCTCCTTACCAATTTTTTCCCCAACTTTATTTATCAGTTCAATATCAAATCCAACAATCTCCCCATTTTCCATGTATTCAAAAGGTGCAAATTCAGCATTTGTCCCCACATATAAAACCTCTTTAGCAAATAAAATCGTCCCCATTAAAACAAATAAAAAAACTCCAACTATTTTTTTCATAATACCCTCCTAAATATTTTTTATTTTTTTGTATAAAAAAAGTCAGTGCTATAAAACACTGACTCAAATAACATAAAATTATAGAATAAAAAAACCTATACTATAACAAAATACCTGAGATAGTTTTTCTGGCACACAAAAATATATTTTTTTTATTATTGTAGTTGTGTGTCCTTAAAACTCTTCTCATATTCATTTTATATCCTCCTGTTTTTTTATTTGAAATGATGATATCAGATTTTATATAAAAATGTCAAACTTTTTTTGAAAATTCTTATAAAATAATTTGCTGAATTTTTAAAAAGATATTGCAATACTACTAAAACAACAACAGGATAGAGGTATTTTATTAAAACTCTAGGGATTCTCCTTGAACTGGAAAATAGTATTTCACATCATAAGTATTATTTTCTAATAACTCTTTTTTTATTTTTTCTCTCATATTATCATTCTTTTTTAAACTTGGTTTTATATGTGTAATAATCACATTTAAACCTTTTAATGATCCTTCTCCTGAATATTTCTCTAAAACTTTAAACTCCTCATCTATCCATTTTGGAGTTAGATGTCCAAATAGACTCTTATCCTCTTTAGAGCTATCAAATGATGACTCTATCATTATCGCTTTTAGTTTTTTCTCTTTTATTAAAGGCCCTAAAACTTTAAAAGTTTCCTCCAAACCTTTACTATTCTCCACTTGATCAGGTCCTACATCTCCATAATATGCCAGATACTCCCCATTATTTTCCAACAAAAACATTGTTGATTCATAGTTACTATGGCTTAACGAAAAAGGAGTAACCTTTAAATTTGTACCATTTAAGTTTTTTATTTCACTTATTTTTAACTCCTGATAGGTATATTGATTTAGTTTAAACCCCTCACCTTCATTTCCAAAATTTGGCCATAACTTCCAGTTAAAAACATTGTTTTTTAAAGTTTCAATAGTGCTTTTAAGCCCATAAATATCTTTTTTAGTGTCCTCTGTTGAAGATATAACCAATCCTGATATGTGATCTAAATGTCCGTGTGAGATTAGATACCCCTTTATCTTCTCTCTAAATATATATCCTGTATCACTCCACTCTGTATCTTTTGGTATAGATATGCCACTGAAGTTATTTTTCTCCAATGCACTTTTTATTCCAGGTATTATAGTTCCTGCATCTAAGGCTACAAAGTTTTCCTCCCCTTTATCTCTTATAAGATACCCTGAAATATTTCCATCTATTACACCTCCATCACTTCCCAAAGTAATTACTTGAAATCCTTTAGCATAACCTATCAATGATGATATTAAAAATAACGCTGACAATAATTTTTTCACTAAATCCCTCCAATTCATTTTGATAAAATACCCTAATTTATTTTACCACTATTAAAGGAAATTTTAAATATAATAAGAAGAATAATAGTAGATAAAATTAGAGAGGTGATTTTTATGTCAAAATGTTGCAATAAACCTAAAGTTGAACTTCCTAAAACATGTGTATGCTCCACTGAAAAAAAAGAGACTCCACAGCCACCTGATATATTAGATCCTAATATTGAAGCTGAAGCAAGTGAAGTTAGAGACGAAGATGATAAAGAAAAAGAGTAGTAAAAAAGAGGATTTAATCAAATCCTCTTTTTTATTGTTATATTAATTTTAAATAGCTAGCTGCATTTATTCCCGCAATTGTTCCATCTGAAACAGCTGTTGCAACCTGTCTTATATCCTTACAACAAATATCTCCAGCTGCAAATACTCCTTCAATGTTTGTTTTCATTTGAGGGTTTACTTTTATGAACCCATTCTCTAACTCTATCTTTGAATATTTTTTTGTATTCGGAATAGACCCTGCATATACAAATACTCCAGCACCTTCACATCTAATCTCTTTTACTTCTTTTGTTTTTTCATCTGTAATCTCTACACTCTCAATCTTACTCTCTCCATTTATTTTTGTTAATCTTGAGTGTAAGTATAGTTTCACATTGTCTAATTTTTCCAATCTATTTTTAAACTCCGCTATTGTTCCTAGAGCATCTTCAAAATGTATAATTGATAACTCTTTTGCAAATTGTGCTAAATAGATAGCTTCTTTTATAGCTCCATCAGCTCCTCCAACTACAAAGATATCCTTTCCTGCATAATCCTTTCCCTCTTTCCACGGGTTTGAACAAACACCTTTTCCAGTTAGTTCACTCTCTCCTAAAATTCCCAATTTTCTAGGTGAAGTTCCATTTGCAAGAACTATAGTTTTTCCAAAATACTCATTTCCAGATTTTGTCGATACTTTTTTCAATAGATTTTCTGTATCTATCTCTGTTGCCTCTTCTTTTAATACCTCTATATTATAAACTTTTAATTGGTTTTCCAATTTCTGTTTAAATGACTCTCCTGTTTCACAACTGTCTACAGATAAATAGTGTGTCACTGAAGAAACTTTTCCAATTGTTCCTCCAATCTCATTTTTTTCCAAAATTACAGGTCTGTATCCACGACTTGCAATGTACACTGCTGCACTAACTCCTGCAGGTCCTCCTCCTATTACTATTGCATCATAGAAATTCTTTGCTTCATTTGTCATTTCCAACACTTCCTTTTATCTATATTTGTTAAAATTTATTAAAATGCCCTTACAAGTTATTTATATCACTTTTTGAACTTTGAGTCAACTTTTTTTTAGGAAATTTATATAATTTTATGAAAACTATATCAATAGTATAAATCAATTATATTTATCTCACTGGTACTATTAACTCTATATGGTATAAGCCAAGAGCTAAATCCTGCACTTACCACTGTATGAGTTATCCCAAAAGTTTTATAGCCATGATAATTTTTATACATTTTTTTCACTATTAAATTATATGGAAAAAACTGTCCTCTATGAGTATGTCCACAAAGTTCTAAATCGATATTATTTACAATGGCCTCCTCTATGGAGTTGGGATTATGATCCAATAAAATTGTAGGTAAATCTGTATCTATTTTTTTTCTTAAATATGCTATTTTTTTTCTTTTTTTATTCGTGATATCGTCTCTACCAATAATATTTATTCCCTCAACTTTTAAAATGCTATCTCTTAAAATTTTTATTCCTAAACTTTCAATATACTTTATATTCTCCTCTATTCCACCATGATATTCATGATTTCCTAAAATGGCATACATTCCATATCTAGGTTCTACCTCTCTAAAACTAGCTGTGAAATCCGCCTTGATATCTTTGCAACTAAAGTCAACTAAATCTCCACCAATCAATAGAATATCTGGCTCCTCTTCAGCCATTCTTTTCAATGAACTCTCAATATTATCCTTATTGGTTAAAGCTGATAGATGTATATCTGATATAAAAGCAATTCTTATTTTTTTCCCATTTTTATACTTTTCTAACTTTATCTCATTTTTTATAACTTTAGCTATGGAAAAGTTATAGTAGGCATATATAAAAAATACTGGCAGCACTATAAATGCTATTGTTACCATATTCAATCTGCTCAATCTATAAAAATAGTTTACTACACCCAATATAATTAGTAAAAAAAATACATAGTGAGCTACAAAGATAGAGTTTCCTAGAAATCTACCTAAAAAAATATTTCTTCTAAAAAAAGTTCTTCTAATATAAAATATTGGTAAAATTGCAAACAAAAATATAAGATTTATTAAAAATAGTTGTTCCATATTTTCTCCTTATAGAAAATGACCTATAAAAGCTTTAAGTCCCATTAAAACTAATATTCCTCCTCCTAAATACTCTGTTTTGTAGCTTATTAAATGCCCCATTTTGTGTCCTAGATACACCCCTATTGAAGCTATTAAAAAAGTTACTATCCCTATTATCTCTATTGAGTAGTATATATTTAAATTTGGAACTAAAGAAAATGAAAATCCAACAGCTAAAGCATCTATACTTGTGGCAAGTCCTAGTAAAAAAAGATTTGAAGCCATATCGCATTTTCCTTCCACTTCACACTCTTGCTCTTTCCAACCATCAAAGATCATCTTTCCACCAACAAATAATAGTAATATTGTTGTTATTATATAGTCATATTGTGATATTTTTTCTGCAAAAACACTACCTATCCTCCAACCTATATACGGCATTAATGCTTGGAATCCTCCAAATACAAAAGCAATTTTAAAAATATTTCTCTTTTTCAATTTTTTCATGGCTAATCCCTCTGTTAAAGATACAGCAAAAGCATCCATAGCCAAACCAATAGAGATTAATATAAGTGATAATATGTCCATCTTTTCCTCCAATAATTTTTTCAATTCTTATATTATACATTTTCTTTTGTATTTTCTCAATTATTTTAACATAAAAAAAGAAGAGAATCTCTTCTCTTCCTATTCTATGTTTTATACAAGTAAATTTAAAACAGATAGTGCTCCAATTACCCATAGAGTTAAATTTATTTTCTTTATCTCTCCTGCTGATATATGAGTTATTATATAGGCAACAAATCCGAAACTCAACCCTATACTGATACTATATGTTAAAGGCATCATCACAATTGTTATAAATGCTGGAACTGCTAATTTCATATCTGTAAAATCTATATTTCCAATGGATTTAAACATAAATACACCCACAAGTACAAGTGCTGGTGCTGAGGCATATCCTGGTACTACCCCTACCAGTGGTGTAAATAGCAGTGCCAATAAAAATAGTCCACTTGTTACTAGAGAGGCTAGACCTGTTCTTGCTCCTGCTGAGATTCCCGCTGCTGATTCAGCAAAAGATGTCACTGTACTCGTACCTAAAACTGCTCCAATCAATGTTGATGAAACGTCCACTTGTAACATTCTTTTTAACCCCTTAGCACCCTCTTCACCCTGTACTAAGCCCATATTTTTGTAACATGCCATCATAAATCCAAGAGAATCAAATAGATCTATAAACATAAATGAAAATATTGAACCAATCAATGAGATTTTTAATGCTCCCAATATATTTACTTTCATAAAGATTGGTTCTATTGATGGAGGCATTGAAATAATTGCTTTTGGAACCTCTACAATTCCAAAGAACATTCCAATAATTGTTGTCAGTGCAATACTTATTAAAATTCCACCTCTCACCTTTTTTATCTCACATATAACCATAATTGCCAATCCTAAAATTCCCAATACAGTTGGCATTGAAAAATCTCCTAAGCCTATAAAAGTGGCCTCATTTGCAACTATTATACCCATATTTTTTAAGCCTATAAAAGCTATAAAAAGTCCTATACCTGAAGTAGCTGCTGTTGAAACTACACTTGGAATAGCATTTGCAATTCTCTCTCTAATTCCCCCTAGTGTCATAATTAAAAAGAATAATCCAGAGATAAAAACAACTCCCAGCGCATCCTCCCAAGAAACACCTTGTCCTAGAACTAAGGTATATGTAAAAAAGGCATTTAATCCCATTCCTGGCGCTAAAGCGAACGGTGCATTTGCCCAAAGTGCAGCTATTCCTGTTCCAATAGCTGTGGCCAAGCAAGTTACAGTTATAAGTGCCCCTTTATCCATCCCTGTTGCAGAAAGAATTGCTGGATTTACAAAAACTATATAGGCCATTGTTAAAAAGGTAGTAAGTCCGCCTAAAACCTCTGTTCTTATAGAGCTTCCCCTCTCCTCAATTTTAAATATTTTTTCCAATATATCTGATGATGTATTTCTTGATACTATTTTTTCCACTTTATATTCCTCCACTTATATTATATCTATTACAGGAAATCTATTTGGTAAAACTATGTTTGCTCTATTTTTTATCTCTTCAGATTTTTCCTTTACTTTTTCAATTAATTCATTTTCATTTAAAACTAAAATCTCTCTATTTTTCATTAACCATTGTCCATTACACATTGTCGATTCCACATTTTCACTAGACATTGTATAAACTATATTGGCTATTGGATCATGAAGTGGTATAGAATGAAGTGTATTTGGGTTTAAAATAATTAAATCTGCTTTTTTACCCACCTCCAAACTTCCTATCTCATTCTCTAACATTGCACATTTAGCTCCATTGATAGTTGCCATCTCAAGTATCTGTTCAGCTGGAACAATTTTTGGATTCAATGTTCTTCCCTTGTGGATTAAAGATGTTAAATACATCTCTCTCATCATATCCATTCTATTATTTGACGGAGCTCCATCAGTACCTATTGAAACACTTATGCCCTTTTCTAACATCTCTGGTATTCTTGCAAATCCAAGTACAACCTTCATTGCTGCTGCTGGGTTATGAGATACTTTTACATCATATAATCTAAATAGATCTATCTCTCTATCTGTTAACCAAACAGTGTGAACTGCCAATAAATTTGGACCTAAAGCTCCTAATTTATGCAGGTGTTCAACTGTTGAATTCCCTCTATTTGATTTAACATAATCATTTTCTGCAGCTATCTCTGCTATATGCATATGGATTCCTGTTTTTAACTCATCAGCTATTTTTTTAGTCTTTAGTATTAGCTCATCGGAGTTATTGAAAATAGTTCTTAGCCCAAACCAAATCTTAACTCTTCCATCTGCTGTATTGTTATATTTATCATACAGCTCTTTTTGAGTCTCAATCTCCTCATCAGCTGTTTTTATCCAGTTATTTGGTAAACCAATCCCCTCATCCATAACCGACTTTGATAGTGCAGCTCTCATACCAGTATTTTTTACCGCTTCTACCATAGCTTCTACATATTGTCCACCTGACTCCAAAAATGTTGTAACTCCAGATTTTATCATCTCTATACAACAAGCAGTAGAAGATACCAGTGAGGCTTCATAATCAAAACTGCTCTCATATGGCCAAACCCTCTCTCTTAACCAAGTTAAAAGATCCACATCATCAGCTATTCCTCTTCCTAGTTGTTGTGATAGGTGTACATGAGTATTAATCAGTCCAGGTAGGACAATTTTTCCTTTTGCATCTATAATCTCTGTATTTTCTGAAAGAAGCTCCTCATCTATCTTACCGATAGCTTTAATTGAATCCCCTTCAATTAAAATTGAGCCATTGTTATAGACCTCTCTTTTAGTATTCATAGATATCACATATGCATTTTTTATTAAAGTTTGTTTCACAAAAAACCTCCATTTTTTTAATAAAAAAAAGTGTAAACTCTATCTGGGATAGAATTTACACTTAAACTGAACCTAAAACATATTGCAATATTTTAAGAGAATTTATAAGTATAAGCTCTCCCCATAGCGTCCATATTTAAGGTTAGGACGTAGAAACTTTTGAACCATATTATCAAAATATATGAGTAAACTTTTTAATTTAATGATACCATATTTGTATAAAAACTTCAATATCCTTGTGAAAAATATCCATTTTTTTTGAATATTTAAAGAAAAAATGCTAAACGCTTTTATAAATAGATATTAAAAAAGCAGAGGGCAACCATCACAAATCCCTCTACTTAAATACTTAATCACCTTTGAATAATTTTAAAACTTTCAATCATTTTCTTAAAAAACATTTTAAATCTCTTAAAAGTAAAACAGTTTACTGACTTTAAATCTATTACCTCATATAATAGTTAGAAAAACAACTTCATGAATTGTTAAAATTAAT
>Charlie_p2__coassemble_952_pt1 | contig 62192 bp, 67 predicted proteins | sample Charlie_p2__metabat2_low_PE_014 | metagenome-assembled genome bin Charlie_p2
CCCGATTCATCCTCTCCCTAATAGAGGAATAGGTTTTCTCGGGACGTTTTGATAAAAAATAATATATGAAATTTTTTTTATTTTTCAAAAAAAAACTTCAAGAACTTTTACTTTTTAACTCTTTTTAGAATTTTATTTTTCAAATCCAAATCTTTCTCTATTTTTTTATTGGTAGCTCTTTCTAGAGCTGACAGATTTCCATAGCGACAAATATCATTCATCTCGCTCTCAGTAAGAGAGCTTGTTGTTTTTGAAAGCAACTCTTGAAAATGTGTTTTATTATCAATAAACTCTTTTATACAACCATTCTCCTCTGTTAAGAAAAGATTATGAAAGACACTCATATAACTGGTTGGTACTTCATAGGGATTTTCATTGGGAATAAACATAATATCTATATTTGTTCCCCTTGTTATATGATGAAGTGTTTTATCTGGAGACTCCCAAACAGCAAAAACCTGTTTTTCAAAAACAATATCTGATTCTAAAATAGATACCCCATACACAATCTTTCCGCCATACAGTTCAATATATTTAGCAACCGTTTCAAAAGAATCATTGATATTATATTTTTTTATCTGTATATTATGATCCAGTTTACGCGTTAAAAAAATATAGTTTTTAGCGTTAATAAATTGCTCTAATTCATTATACATAATTTTTGGACAGTTTAATTTTGAATAAGATTTCATTTTTGCCTCCAAAAAATCAAAATATTTTTTGATTTTTCTTGTATTATAACTCTTATTAGAGATATTTACAATAAATGATTAAAACTAAAACTTTTTTAACATAGACTTTTCTTAGAATCCATCTTAGTAGCTAAATACAGGAATGGTGTATCCATAGCTGCCACTATCCACTTTAAGATATATGTACTCAGGAATATTTCAAACATGACCTCAAAAGAAAAAATACCTGTAAAAGCTAAAGTTGTAAATAAAATATTATCCACTAACTGACTTATCATTGTACTTCCATTATTTCTAATCCAAAGATGATTTGGAAACTTCTCCTTTAAAATTTTATATAGATATATATCAATATGTTGAGATACCGCATAAGATATAAGCCCCACTACCATAAATCTTGGAAATAGTCCAAAGATTGATTTTAAATTACTATGCATCTCTATTCCATCAGCCTCAGGGGTAAATAAAAGTGCAAAGTTAATCATAAAAGCTATAACTATATTGGTAAAAAAACCTATCCAAATAGCTTTTTTAGCCTCTTTTTCACCATACTTTTCAGAAAGTATATCAGTTACTAAAAATGCGCTAGCATAGGGTATATTCCCCAGTGAAGCATGAAGCCCAAAAAGTTTAACTAGAACCATTACTTCAACACTTGCTATAAACATAGATATTGGAATCCATATAAACAACCCAGTTTTACCAAAACACTTATATGCACCTAAAACAATAATAAAACTTAAAAATAGTTTTATAATCCATAGTAACTCATTTTGTAATATCATCTCATTTATCATTATACTAATACCCCTTTAATATCAATTCATTATCTTTTTTATTTTCAGGAAAAACACTATTGAAAAAAAACTCAAAAAACCTTTTTTCATTGACCACTGTATTTATAAACACATTTGTATCTCTTCTATAAAAGTCCCCAATATCTATTAATGTTTGCCCAATAGCTCTTCCACTTTCAACACACTCTAAATGTGTTAGAACCCCGCTACACATCTCTGGTTCTATAAAATAAGCCACCGCTAAAGGGTCATTTATAACGCAACCTAGAGTTCTTTCCTGCATCCAATGAAAATCTACATAAAAACCTGTTATATTATAGATAAAGTCTGCTACTTCATTTTTCATCTGCTTTAAATATTCTCTATAATTTGGTGTTAAAACTATTTTTCTAGTTACATCTAGTGGAATAAGCTCTATTGGCTTATCTACGTTCTCAAAAACAATATTTACTGATTCTGGATCTACCCAATAGTTAAACTCAGCTACTTGTGAACAGTTCCCATTAGTTCTAAAAGCTCCTCCCATAGAGACAATTCTTTTAGCTCTTTTTAAAATACCTCTCTCCCTCTCCACTGCTTTTGCTAAATTTGTCATAGGTCCTAAAGCTATAATTGAGATATCTTCACTCTCTTTTAAAGTTTCAATTAGAAAGTCTACAGCTCCCAATTTAATAGCACCTTTAGGAACAGTAATCTCAGGTAAAACATCCCCTATCCCATCATTTCCATGAGTATCTTGAGCTGTTACCAACTCTTTTTTAATCGGTTTATTATCTCCTAAATAGATAGGTATATCCTCTCTTTTTAGTAACTTTAAGACTCGGTATGCATTGATTCCTCCAAGTTCTACTGGTACATTTCCAGCACAGATAGTAATACCTACAATATCCAACTCCATTGATTTCAGTGCTAAAATCAGTGCTAATGAATCATCAATTCCTGGATCACAATCAATAACTATTCTTTTCATAACCTCTCCCTTTCTGGGATCCATACAAACAAAAAAGGCTAGAATAAACCTAGCCTCTTGCTGGTTTTTTTTACAGATGGATCTCCCAAACATCTTTTTTATAAAATTTAATTCTCAAAGAGTATAACATCTCTTTATAATTTTTTCAATTAAAAATATAACTATAATTTTATGATATAAAATTTTACACCATTTATTACAATTGTATCCTCTTTCTTTTTATTTATTTTTTCAAATTTACTATGAGTATATCTTCTCACTAATTTAGGTGGATAATCCTTAGAAGTTTTTATTGATATTAGCTCAATTGTACTCAAAAGTTCCACTCTATCACTTGAAACTAGGTAATCATCCACTCCATGTGAAAATAAAACTCCCTTATAATAACCATCTGGTTTTATCATCTTAAAATTAAAATTCTTTCCTGTTTGTTTAACTATGTATTGCCCTAAAGCAGATATTTTCTCTCTCATTTTTACCTCTTTTATATTTTTTACTCTACTTTTATTTTTAAAAGCATTTTTTTATGTCCTGATCCACATGGAACTGTACACTTTCCTATGTATTCTCCAACCTCAGTTGGTTTTATCTCCACTGATTCTGGTTTTCCTGGAGATGCTTCTAAATCAAATCCCAGCTCTTTTGATCCCAATCCATGATCTCCCTCTTTACTTACTAAAGTTAATGTTACTGGTTCATCCTTTTTTAAAACAATCTCCTTTGGCTCATATGCCCATTCATATGCCACAATTTGAATCTCTTTTCCAAGAAGTGTCACCGATAGAAGTGTACATAATCCTAAAATTTTTAAACCTTTCATAGCTACCTCCTAAACTTAAAATAAGTTAAAAGGTATTACCATCTAAAGTTCTTTTTTCATTTTTTCACAGAATTTTTTTGTTTTAAAACTACTGTTATCTAGCTCTAACTCTATCTTTTTTATAGAACTATCACTCTCATTTAGATGTGTTAAAATAAAATAACCCAGTCCTCTATTTTGATATTTAGGACATATAAAAAGTTTTTCAACTCTATACACTCTGTCTTCACTCTGTTCCTTTAAAAATATAGCTCCAACAATCTCATTTTGTAAAAAAATAACTTTTCCAATGGAGTTTTTTACTATATTTTTAAACTCTTCATAGGTCTCATTTTTAGTGCTCTTTCTATAGGCATTTCTATTTATATCCCAAAGAACATTTAAATCGCCTATTTGAAACTCTTTAATCTCTACCATGGCTCTCTCCTTTTAAATATTTTTTAATCTTTTTTGTGGTTTTCCGAAATAATATCCTTGACCATAACTAACCCCTATTTTTTTTAGAAATTCAAACTGATCCCTTTCCTCAATTCCCTCTGCCACAACTTTAAGTTTTAAACTTTTTATCATATTTGTTAAACCTAAATATACATTTTTTCCTCTTTCACTATCCTCACTTATACTCGACATCAATGATTTATCAAATTTGATAACATCTATTGGCAATGTTGTCAATAGTCCCACTGTTGAATATCCAGCAGTGAAATCATCTATTGAAATATATATCCCTCTCTCCCTAAATTTATTTAACTTTGCTACAACCTCATCCACATCATCTAAAAATGTACTTTCCGTTATTTCAATCTCTAAATTTTTCCCATTTAAAGAGTATTTATCCAATAAACTAAATATATAATCCACAACGTCTTTTTTCCTAAGTGTTTCCACTGACATATTAAAGGACATTCTAAACTCTCTATCCACTCTTCCTTTTTCTAGAAGTTGTTTCGTTTTTTTTATAGCTTCCTCAGCTATTCTATAATCAATTTTATGAATCAATCCTAAACTCTCGGTTATTGGTATAAACTCATCTGGAAAAATCTGACCTAGCAGTTTATTTTCCCATCTTGTTAAAGCCTCTGCTCCAATTATCTTTCCATTTTTTAACTCATATTTCTCTTGAAATACTGGATAAAACTCAGTATCAATGGATATATCAATTATATTTTCTATCATTTTTTTTCTTTTCTTACTTTTTATAAAGTTATACGTTGCCTCTTGTGTCCAATTTTCTCTATCTTTTTTTGCTGAATACATAGCTAAATCAGCATATTTAAAGGCATAATTCATAGAGTCTTTCTCTCTTTTTATATAGTATCCTAAACTAAATGATATATTATATTTTTTCATTAGATCTGAAGTTTTAAAAAGTGTTTCCAATTTTTTTATTTTAAATTTAATATTTACTGAATAGCATGAAAATATATAGAACTCATCTCCAGATATTCTAAAGATATAGTCATCTTTAAAAGATTTTTTTAAAAGTTTTCCGGCTTCTACCAACACTTTATCACCATAGTCATGTCCATATGTATCATTTAAACTTTTAAAGTTATTTAAATCTAAAAGAAGGGTACATCCTGCTAAACTCTCATTCTTTTTACAAAACTCATTGAATACTCTTCTGCTATAAAGTCCAGTTAACTCATCTCTCAATAGTTCTTTATTTTTTTTCTTATGCATAATAACTTTAAAGCTCTGATATGCTGTTAACAGCAGTAGAATTACACAGCTTAAAATTATTATGTTAATCATTCTTTTATGCCTCTCCTGTTCATGTAATATCTCTTTTTTCCTATCTAAGTCTGAAGTTTTTAAGATATCTTTTAAATCTACCATATCTAGTATAGCTTTATTTAAAATATCTCTTAACATTGTTTTATCCTTATTTAAAGCTAAGTTAATAGGTACATCTTCAAGTATTTTTATATTATATTTTTTCCTATCATAGATATCTGGATTTAGCGATAAAATTGTTGTTAGTCTTCCATTTTTTAGATCTGAAATCATATTTTCTCTATTTGTATAGATTTTTATATTCTTTTCTAGGAAGTATTCCTTTGATACGCTCTCCTCTATGGAGTTTTTTATAACCCCTATTCTCCTTGTATTGGAAGAGCTTTTTAAGGACTCTATCTGATAGACATTTAAATTGTAAATTTTTCTAGTAAATATAAACTTTTTTTCTCTTTCAGGAGTTCTAGATAGAGTTAAAATATCTATCTCACCCCTATCAAAACTTTCATAAATATCTGCCCACTCAACTTTTTTTAAATTTTTATCCTGTGATATATTTATATCCAGCTTTCTAAATAAACAGCTCAATAGATTTGGAAGAACTCCTGCGAATTTTTTATCCTTAAAAGAGTAGTTACTAACATTCTCAATATTTCCATATGTTATTTTTAAAGGCTCTAAGTTTTTTAGATATTCATACTCCTCCTTTGTTAAAGAGTTAAAAAATTTATTTTTAAATATGAGCTCTCTACGTTTTTTTAACCAGTTCTGTATTCTCATATTGTATCTTTCCTCTAAAGCATTATTTATTATAGCATTTAGATTCTCATACTCTTTTTTTACTCCAATTGAAGATTCAGGCAATCCGCTTATATTTAGTTTATTTGACTCCCCTATTGCGCTTAAATTTGTTTTTGCAAAATATTTAATATTTTCAGCATCCATATTATCGGTTTTAATGATTTTCAGTTGCAACTCATTTTTCACTTTAAATCTTTCGATAATTTTTTCATGTATACTATTTTCACTTATATATATCTCTACTCCATTTAAGTCTTCCGGTGCATTTAAGTTTTTATCTTTAGATATTATAACTAACTCCTCAGTTAAAATTTTATTTGAAAATACAGTAAATTTTTCCCTCTCATTAGTTTTTGTTAAAAAATTTATAATATCGATTTTACCTTTTTGAAAATCACTATGTAGTATATCCCAACGCTCCTCTTTCACTTTTACATTAAGTTGTAAATAACTATTAAATAGTTCCACTATAATATCATTTAATGACTCTCCCTCTATTTTATCATCAGAAAAATGATTGGTTTTTACTCCAAGAATCAGCTGTTTATCCCTTATTTTTTCAAGATAACTCTTTTCTTTTTGATTTCTAGGAATATATACATCCATAGAGATTACAAATTTAAAACTTAAAAAGAAAACCAAAAGTATTCTTTTTACGCTCATTCATCCCCCTCTAAAAAATTATAAGATTTTTTCTAAAAATTTTTCCAACTCACCTCTTATTTCAGAAATAGAAAAAAATCTTACTCTCTTTAAAATCTCCATCCCGTCATAATAAATAATTAAAACTGGAGTTACAAAAGTTAAAAACTCTCCTGTCACTTCAGGATTTTTTTTTATATCTATTGGAAAAAATTTTGAACTTTTATACTCTTTACAAAGCTCCTCTAACCTAGGGAGCATACTGCCATCCACTCAACAGGGCTTCAATCCATCATAGATATATACAAATCCAAATTTCTCATATTTCATACTTTTATAATCCATATCTCCCTCCCTAAAATAGTTTTTATCTAAATTATAGCTCGATTTCTATTTTTTTTCTAGAAAAAACTCTAAATTATTTTCTTTTTGTTTTTCTTGGTTTTACTTTTCTTTTACTTTTTTTTGACTTTTCTTTTACTGTTTTTTTATTTCCCCTTTACATACACCAAGTATAATACATTTGAAAAATAATGATGAGGTGAGTTTATTATGTCTAATATAAAAATATTTGGTTCACTACTTTTTGCAACATTTTTAATGGGATGTGGTTCTTCTGAAAAACCAACTAAAAACAATGAAAAAAATAGTGCAAAGGAGATCACTGTTTATACAGCTCTTGAAAATGAACAGATTCCTGAGTATCTAGAATCTTTTAAAAAACAATATCCAAATATAAAACTTAATATTGTTAGAGAATCCACTGGAGTTATCGTATCTAGAATTTTAGCAGAGAAGAGTAATCCTCAGGCAGATGTTATTTGGGGAACTGCAGCTACTGGACTTTTAGCCTTAGATGACGCCAATCTTTTAAAGGAATACTCTCCAAAAGATATTGAAAAAATAAACCCTAAATTTAAAGATAACACAGGAAAAGATCCTAAATGGGTTGGAAACAATGCTTGGATGACAGCTATCTCTGTAAATACTATTGAGATGAAAAAACTCGGATTAGATGAACCTAAAACTTTTTCCGATCTTATTAAACCACAATATAAAGGTTTAATCTCTATGGCAAACCCTGCATCATCTGGTACTGGATTTTTAACTGTTTCCGCTTTAATTCAACTATTTGGAGAGGAAAAAGCTTGGGAATATATGAAAAATCTGGATAGTAATATAGGAGTATATACTCACTCTGGTTCTAAACCAGCTAAAACTGCTGCATCAGGAGAGTATCCTATTGGAATATCCTATGGGTATCCTGGAATTAAGATAAAAAATGATGGAGCTCCTATTAATGTTCACTTCCCAGTTGAGGGTTCTGGATGGGATTCAGAAGCCAATGCTCTAATAAATAAAAAAGATATAAAAGATGAGGCTAAAATATTTTTAGATTGGGCTATATCTGAGGACGCTATGAAGATGTATGCAAAATCATATGGTATTGTTTCTAGAGATATCCAAGTTGCTCCACCTAAAGGCTTTCCTGAAAATCCTATCACTCAATTGATAGCTAATGATTTCTCTTGGGCAGCTGCTAATAAAGAGCGTATTCTTAAACACTGGGAAACTAACTTTGGGGCAAAAACAGAAAATAAATAAAAGGGGGAGTAATGAGTTACCTAAAAATAAATAATATAAAAAAAACTTTTGGAAAGTTTATAGCACTAAATAATATAAATTTTGAAATAGAAAAAGGGGAGTTTATCTGTTTCTTAGGTCCATCTGGTTGTGGAAAGACAACACTTCTTAGAATTATTGCTGGACTTGAAAATGTAGACAGTGGAGCTATATTTTTAAAAGATGAAAATATCACAAAAAAACACCCCTCTAAAAGAAATATGTCTATTGTGTTTCAATCCTATGCTCTTTTCCCCAATTTAACAGTTGTAGAAAATATAGCCTATGGAATGAAAAATAAAAGAATACCTAGACATATTATTCAAAAAAAAGTTGATGAATCTCTTGAATTAGTAGGTTTAAGAGGAAGAGAGGACAAATATCCAAATGAGCTTTCAGGTGGTCAACAGCAAAGAGTAGCTTTAGCAAGGGCGATAGCTTACTCTCCTGACATTCTTTTACTAGATGAGCCTCTTTCAGCTTTAGATGCTAAAGTTAGGGAGAAATTAAGAAATGATATTAAAGATCTTCAAAAAAAACTTGGAATCACAACGATTATGGTAACTCATGATCAGGAAGAGGCACTATCTATGTCAGATAGAATTATAGTTATGGACAATGCTAAGGTTGTACAAATTGGAACTCCTCAAGAGATATATGAGAAACCAGCTAACAATTTCATAGGAGATTTTATTGGTAAAGTTAACAAATTTGAAATCAATGGAAATAAAATTTTGGCTAGACCTGAAGATATCTCCTTAGCTGATGAAAACTGTGACAATTTTTTCGCTGGTACACTTGATTCATGGGAGTATATGGGATCTTATTATAGATTGAAAGTCAATAAAAAAGGGTTTCAAATTGAAGTTGATGTTTGTAGAAATAAAATTAAAGATATATCCCTAAAAAAGGATCAACATATCTTTCTAAAGGTTGAAAGAACCATAGATGGAGGGATGGAATGGAATTAACTCTCAATAAATCTGAAAAACTTTTCTCTGAAAAAGTTAGAGACCTAATTGTTTTGGGGATAGTTTGCTTCTTTATTGTCGCTTTAGCCTTTCCCTTAATAACCTTAGGAATAAAGGCTACTCAGGACAACAATGGCAACTACATTGGAACTACCAACTTTATACAGTATCTCACAAGTCCTGGAGTTTTAAACTCATTTTTTAACACAGTAAAAATTGCCAGTTTATCCATGAGTATCACCTTAATTTTAGGATTTCTTTACTCATATGGAATAGCTAGATCACAGATTAGAGGAAAAAATATTCTAAAGTTTTTAATTCTTTTACCTATATTTGCTCCCACTATGTTACATGGTATATCTCTTATCTATCTTTTTGGGAGGATGGGAGTTATAACAACTGGATTTTTTGGTAAGTTTCCATACCTAGCAACAGATATAAATCTTTATGGAGCAACTGGAATAGTTATAAGTGAGGTTATCTACACTTTGCCACAAGCTTACCTTATCATATCAATGGCTCTTGCCAACAGTGATTATAGGCTATATGAGGCTGCTAAAACCCTTGGTACAAGTAAAATAAAACAATTTTTTACGATAACTCTACCCTCTTGTAAATACGCTGTTTTTTCCACAGCTACTGTATCTTTTATTCTTGCTTTTACAGACTTTGGAGCTCCAAAAGTTGTTGGAGGAAACTATAATGTCTTAGCAACAGATATATATAAGCAGGTTATTGGACAACAAAATCTTGGAAGAGGAGCTGTTGTAAGCATACTCCTTCTTATCCCAGCAATTATCTCCTTCTTTTTAGAAAAATCTTTAGAGAAAAAACAAAGAGATACTTTTAACGCTAAATCAATGAATTATAGAGTTGAACACTCCAGATTTAGAGATACCTTTTTCTATATCTTTTGTTGGTTAATTGGAGTGAGCATTCTAGGATTATTTTTGATTGCTGCTGTAGCTTCATTTATAAAAATGTGGCCCTATAACTTTGAAATCACTTTAAATAACTATAAGTTTTTTGATTTTAATGGTGGAGCATTACAATTTTATAAAAACTCAGTAACTATAGCTTTTATCTCTGCAACTTTGGGAACAGTAATAGCTTATCTTGGAGCGTATATCTGTTTAAAAACTGAGAGTTTAACATCTGTAAGAAATACTATTAAGTTCTTTGCCATTGTACCTCTAGCTTTGCCTGGAATGGTTTTAGGTTTAGGGTATATTTTTTTCTTCAATATGAACTATATTCAAATCCCAATTATTGGATGGGTGAGTAACCCTTTTAACACTTTATATGGAACTCTTTGGATTTTAGTTTTAGTTAATATAGTACATTTTTTCTCTGTGGCTTTTATGACAGCTTCTACATCTTTAAAAAAATTGGATAAAGAGTTTGAAATAGTTTCTCTTTTAATGGGTATACCTTGGTATAAAACATTTTTCAATGTGACACTACCTCTAACAAAGCACACTATTGGAGAGATTTTTATCTACTATTTTGTAAACTGTATGACCACAGTATCAGCAGCTGTTTTTCTTTACACTTCAAAAACAACTCTGGCCTCTATTGCCATGATTAACTTAGATGAGGTTGGAGATCAAGCCAAAGCTGCTGCTATGGGAGTTTTAATAGTTATAACAAACCTTTTTATAAAGGCTATATATGAAATAATTAAAAAAAGATATTTTGGGAGGAATAGATAATGAAAAAAGAGATTAAAGCGGTTATATTTGATTGGGCAGGTACTACAGTGGACTATGGATGTTTTGCTCCTTTGGAGGTATTTGTTGAAGTTTTTAAAGAGGTGGGGATTGAAATCACTTATGAGGAAGCTAGAAAACCTATGGGAATGCTAAAAATTGACCATATTAAAGCTCTGTTAAAAATGGATAGAATCAATTCACTTTGGATAGAAAAATATGGAAGAGATTACAATGAAGATGATATTAACTCATTATATAATAGATTTGAAGAGGTACTTTTTGCATCTTTAGAAAATTTTGCTGAGCCTGTTCCTGGAATTTTAAATCTTCAAAATCAATTGAGAGAAAAGGGAATCAAAATTGGAAGTACAACAGGTTACACTAAGGAGATGCTTGATATTGTCGCATCTAAAGCTAAAGTATTTGGATACTCTCCTGATTTTAGAATAACTTCAACTGAAGTTCCAGCTGGTAGACCATATCCATATATGATCTATCAAAATATGGTCAACTTAGCTATTCCAAATAGACACTCTGTTATAAAAATTGGAGATACTACTGTGGATATGAAAGAGGGAAGGAGTGCTGGTGTTTGGACTGTTGGAATCTTAAAGGGAGGAAGTGAATTAGGACTTTCTCAAAATGAGGTTGAAACTATGAACCCAGTGGAGCTAAGAGCCCTGATGGATGAAACTGCTAAAAGACTTTACTGTGCTGGAGCTGATTATGTTATTGAAGAGGTCAAGGATCTTATCCATATAATAGATATAATTAATGAAAAAATGAATTTAGAAAATATTTTTTAGTAAATAATTAGATAATATAATAAAAATTTGAAGGAGAATTAAATGATCACTAATACCTTAACTGATAAACCGTACATTCTTTTAACACCAGGACCTCTAACTACATCTTCAGAAGTTAAATCTGCAATGCTTAAAGACTGGTGTACTTGGGATAATGAATATAACTCTCTGGTTCAAGATATGAGAGAAAGAGTTTTAAATATTGCTGAAGCTAAAGATGACTATACTATGATTCCTATGCAGGGTAGTGGAACTTTCTCTGTTGAAGCTGTTTTAACAACTGTTATAGGGGAGCATGAAAAGGTTTTAATCCTTTCAAATGGAGCCTATGGAGACAGAATGAAAACTATTTGTGACACTGCAAAAGTTTCAAATTCAATATATAAAATTGATCAAACACAAAGTTATGACTTAGATTATCTTGAAGATATTTTAAAGTCTGATTCTACAATTACTCACTTATCTGTTGTACACTGTGAAACAACATCTGGAATTTTAAATCCAATTAAAGAGATTGGAATAATTGCTAAAAAATACAATAAAATCTTTATTGTAGATGCTATGTCAAGTTTTGGAGGAATACATTTTAGTGTTCCTGAGTATCAAATTGATTTTTTAATCAGTTCATCTAATAAGTGTATTCAGGGAGTTCCTGGATTTGGTTTTATTGTTGCTAAAAAATCTGAACTTTTAAAATGCCAAGGAAAAGCTCGTTCTCACTCTTTAGATATATATGATCAATGGCAAGTTATGGAAAGTGGAAATGGAAAATGGAGATTCACTTCTCCCACTCATGTTGTTAGAGCTTTTTATCAAGCGTTGTTGGAATTGGAAGCTGAAGGCGGTGTAAAGGCCAGAGAACTTAGATATAAGCAAAACCAGGATAAACTTGTTAAAGGTATGGATAAACTTGGTTTTAAAGCTATCATATCCACGGAGAAACAATCCCCTATCATAACTACATTTTATGCTCCCAATCATCCTGAATATAAGTTTGAAACTTTCTATTCTAAGTTAAAAGAACATGGATTTGTTATATATCCTGGTAAATTAACCAAGGAGGAAAGTTTTAGAATCGGTAATATTGGTGAGGTCTATTTAGATGATATTGAAACTTTAATAGACTCAATTGGAAACTCTATGTTTTGGAGATAGATATATGTTAATGGAAAAGCGTCGAAAACTTATTTTGGAAGAGATAAATATTAAGAATATAGTCTATGTAAAAAAACTTGCAAAAAAATATAGTGTTACTACGGAAACTATTCGAAAAGATTTAGAGGATATAATCCTAGAGAATCGAGATATAAAAAAAGTTTATGGAGGGGCCTTGAAAAGCTCCTCCAATGCAATTGATGAAAGTTATACTCTAAGGAATGAGCTCTTTTCTGATGAAAAAGATATTTTAGCTCAAAAAGCTGCTACTCTTATTGAGGATAATGACTGTATCTTTTTAGATGCAGGAACTACAGTTGTTAAATTGATTCCATATCTAAAAAATAGAAAAAATCTTAAGATTGTAACGGTTTCATTCTCTGTTGTTATTGAGTTTTTTAAATTTTTTAAAACTTTTGAAAACTCCCATAAGATATTTTTTATCGGTGGAGAGGTCAAATTAAATCTACTTTCAACTTCTGGAACTAAAGCTGTTTTTTCCATTAAAGATTATCTCTTTAATAAAGCTTTTTTAACCCTTGATGGACTTTCTTTGGAAAAGGGTATTACATCCCACGATTGTGATGAAGCTTTTGTTACATCTGAAGTTTTAAAAAACTCCACACAAAATATTTTTTTAGTTACAAATGATAAGCTAAATACTTCAAAATTCTATAAAGTCTGTGATTTAGATAGTGTTAATTCCATAGTCTCTCTAAATCCAGAAAATGATTTTTTAAAAAAAATATCTAAAAATTTTAATATAAATCTTTATTAATATGTTATAATTTCCTTGCTAAAAAATTATGGAGGTAAAACATATGAAAAAAACGCTGTTCGTATTAAATAATTGTAACAATTGTGATATGATTAAAAATCTTTTTGCTAATCGTTGTGATGTGACTATCTATGATTTAAATGAAGCTAAAGAGTTAGCACAAAAACTTCAGGTTACTTCTGCTCCCACTTTAGTAGTTGAGGACTGGGAAAAATCCACTAACTACGTTGGAGTAGAAAAGATTAAAGATTATTTAAATGATGAACCTACGCCAGCTTATCCATGTGTTTGCTCTGAATAGTTCTACTGATTAAAGGGGGATTTTATGATTGAATTTAAAAATGCATTAAAAAATGGAGATTTGAAAAATTTAAAGATTAAATTGGAACAGGGTATTGATATTAACGATAGAAGTGGTGAATATAGATATCCTATACATAAAGCTGTGCTATTGAAAGATATTGATATTGTCAAACTATTTTTAGAGTATAAGGCCAACATTGATATTCAAGAGCCTCTACAGGGAAATACTCCTATTAATCTTGCTATTTTTAATAAAGATTTAGAGATGATAAGTTTTTTAAAGGAGCAAGGAGCTAATTTAGAGATAAAAAATAGCTGGGGAATGAACTCCTTAGAGTATGCTCTATATTTAAAAAATAATATGAGTTTTGAAAATATCGATAACATTATCGAAATTTTAAAAACACTTTAAAAGCTTTAGAAGGAGATATTTATAAAATATTTCCTTCTTTTTTTTATAAAGGAATCTGATAAAACTGTTTGTATACTTTTTGTGAGATTTACAAATTTTATTTTTTAAAGGAGTGATATAATGTTAAAAAAGAGGATTTATAAACTACTTGCTATTGCCTTTATCTTATGTAGTACTTCTGGTTTTTTAGAAGCCAGTTCAGAAAATAACACCGTCGTAGTCGCAATGGGAAATACTTCAGAACCTGAAGGTGGATTTGATCCAGCTTTTGGATGGGGTGCTGGGGAGCATGTTCATGAACCTCTTATTCAAAGTACACTTACAACAACAACAAAAGATTTGAAAATTGACTATGACTTAGCCACAGATATAAAAGTATCTGATGATGGTCTACAATGGACTGTTACAATTAGAGATGATGTTTTCTTCACTGATGGAAAACCATTGACAGCGGAAGATGTGGCTTTTACATACAATAAAGTTAAAGAGTTAAGTACTGTAAATGATTTTACTATGTTGGATAAAGCCGAAGCTAAAGATAATAAAACTGTTGTTTTTTATATGAATAAACCTTATTCTATTTGGCCTTATAGCATGGCTAATGTTGGAATTGTTCCCAAACATGCCTACAATGAAAACTATGGTCAAAATCCCATAGGTTCTGGTAGATACGTTTTACACCAATGGGACAAAGGTCAACAAGTTATTTTAAAAGCTAATCCCAACTACTATGGTAAAGCTCCGAATATTGAAAATGTTGTAGTTTTATTTATGAGTGAAGATGCTGCTTTTGCTGCAGCTAAGGCAAATAAAGTTGATGTGGCATATACAACTCCCTCTCTCTCTCAAGAAAAAATTAAAAACTATAACATTCTAGCTGCACACTCAGTAGATAATAGAACATTTAACCTACCTACTATCCCTAAAAATGGGAATATTGGTAATGATGTTACCAGTGATTTAGCTATTAGACAAGCTATTAATATTGGTCTTGATAGAGACCGTTTAATAAAATATATTTTAAAAGGTCATGGAACTCCCGCCTATGGAGTGGCTGACAAGATGCCATGGTTTAACAATAATACTGTGGTTACGTACAACCCTGAAAAAGCTAAAGAGATTTTAGATAAGGCTGGTTGGAAAGTTGGAAAAAATGGGATTAGAGAGAAAAATGGTATTCCTGCCAAATTTAATCTTTTATATCCTGCAAATGATTCTGTTAGACAGGCGTTAGCAGCAGAAACAGCAAACCAACTTAAAGATTTAGGAATTGCTGTAACTTTTGAAGGTGTGGGTTGGGATACTGCTTACACTAGAGCACAATCTGAACCTTTAATCTGGGGTTGGGGTGCACACACTCCTATGGAGATGTATAATATATATCACACAGCTCCCAATAGTAAATTAGCAACTTACTCTCCATACTCTAATAAAGAGGTGGATAAATTAATGGACCAAGCTCTTTCCACTAATGATCTACCTAAATCTTTTGAACTTTGGAAAAAATCACAGGAGGAAGTTTCTAAAGATATCCCTTGGATTTGGTTAGTTAATATTGATCATTTATACTGGGTTAAAAATGGGCTTAATGTTGCTGCTCAAAAGATTCACCCTCATGGTCATGGTTGGTCTATCGTTAACAATGTCGATCAGTGGTCTTGGAGTAAGGAGCAATGAAAAGCACCAACTCTATTATAAAACAAATAATTAGAGCTGTTTTTTTAATCTTCTGTGTCAGTGTTATATCTTTTATTTTAGTTTCTTTATCCCCACTTGATCCCATAGAGATGAATCTGGGGCAAACTATTAAGGGCTCTATGTCCCCTGAACAACTACAAAAAATTCAGGAATATTGGGGAGTAAATACTCCCCTAACTGAACGTTATATAGCTTGGTTTAAAGATTTTTTAAGGGGGGATATGAATATCTCCCTCCTATATAGAAGACCTGTTATACAAATTCTTCAAGAGAGATTATCTAGTTCTCTATGGCTCATGGGAATAGCTTGGCTTCTATCTGGTTTTTTAGGATTCTTCTTAGGTGTTTTAGCTGGATTTAAAAGAAATAAAATTGTTGATCATATTATTCACAAGTATGCCTTAATATCTGCCAGTGTTCCATCTTTTTGGTTCGCTCTTTTATTGCTTATAATTTTTTCTGTTTGGCTAGATATTTTTCCTATTGGAATGAGTGTTCCTATTGGAATGGATTTTTCCAATGTAACATTTAAAGATAGACTTTATCACGCTATTTTACCAATCATTACTCTTATTTTTGTCAATTCATCTGCTATAATTTTACATACGAGAGAAAAAATGATTGAAGTTTTAGATAGTGATTATGTTCTATTTGCTAAAGCTCGTGGTGAAAATACTTTTAGTATTGTATTTAGACATAGTATTAGAAATATTCTTTTACCCGCTATAACTTTACAATTTGTATCTATAAGTGAAATCTTTGGTGGTTCTGTTTTAATTGAAACTGTTTTCTCCTATCCTGGACTTGGTCAAGCTACTGTAAAGGCTGGACTTGGTGGAGATGTTCCTCTTTTATTAGCCATAACGGTTGTCACTGCAACCATTGTCTTTTTAGGTAATTTAATAGCGAATCTATTGTATGAAATAATTGATCCTAGAATAGGTATAAAAAAGAAAAAGGAGTGATTAGATGCTAATCAGAGTAAATAATAAGCAAAAAGATATCTTTACGCTTAGCTTTACATTTATTTTTTTAATTGGAATCACTCTTTTAGGTTGGTATTTTTCAGAGAACTCCTTAAAAGTTGATTTCACTCAGACAAATATCTCACCTAATACAAAACATATTTTTGGTACAGATTGGATGGGACGAGATATGTTCAGTAGAACTCTTTCTGGACTTTCAATGAGTATTAGAATAGGGATTATCACCGCTGGTATCAGCTCTGTTATTGCCCTTTCATTAGGTACTATTGCCGCATTTGGTGGAAAGACTGCAGATGGAATTGTAACCTGGTTAATAGATTTAATAATGGGAATTCCACATATTCTTCTTTTAATTTTAATATCTTTTGCCTGTGGAAAAGGATTTTTAGGTGTGATTACAGGAGTTACTCTGACTCATTGGCCCAGTCTTGCTAGAGTTATTAGAAGTGAAGTTCTATCTCTTAAAAATAGTGATTATATCTCAGCCTCTCAAAAACTTGGAGTTAGTAAATTTCATATTGTTAAAAATCATATGATTCCCCATCTACTTCCACAGTTTTTATTGGGTCTTATTCTTTTATTTCCCCATGCTATACTTCATGAGGCCAGTATCACTTTTCTAGGATTTGGGCTCTCCCCTGAACAACCTGCAATCGGTATAATTTTATCAGAAAGTATGCGTTATCTTTCAACTGGTAAGTGGTGGTTAGGTCTTTTTCCCGGATTTTTTTTAGTTTTAATAGTTGTTTTATTTGACTATGCTGGACATAATTTAAGTAAAATTTTTAATGTTAATCAAATTCATAAGTAGGAGGATGTATGGATAAAACTGACAATAGAGAGATACTTAAAGTTAAAGATTTATCTATCTCTTTCACTCAATATAATGGTTTAAAAAAAGAAACGACTCAGACTATACATAATTTAAGTGTATCTGTGCATGAGGGAGAGATTGTTGCCATTGTTGGTGCCAGTGGTTCTGGAAAGAGTTTACTAGCCCATAGTATTTTAGGTATATTACCATATAATGCCACTTTAAGTGGTGAAATATATTTCTATGATAACCTTTTAACAGAGGAAAAAAAAAGAGAGGAAAGGGGAAAAAATATTGCTTTAATTCCTCAGAGTGTATCCTACTTAAATCCTTTAATTAAAATTGGTTCACAGATTAGAAAAGGTGATAATAGCTCAAAAGCTAAAGAGAGATGTTTAGAAATTTTGAGAAAATATAAATTGGATGAAAAAGTCGCAAATATGTATCCTTTTCAATTATCAGGAGGTATGATTCGTAGAGTTCTTATATCTACAGCTGTGTATAGCTCCCCTAAACTTATTTTGGCAGATGAACCAACTCCTGGGCTAGATTCTAAAACTTTAAATCATATTGCGAAGCATTTTCAAGATTTAGCAAACGAAGGTATTGGTATTCTTATTATTACCCATGATTTGGATATAGCATTAAAAATAGCCAATAGAATCGTTGTTTTCTATGATGGAAAAACTATTGAAGATATCTCCACCAACGATTTTTCTTCGTTAGATAATTTAAACCATCCCTATACAAAAGCTCTATTTCACGCTATGCCACAAAATGGTTTTCATTCATTTTCTCTAAATTGTTTCTCACAAGGCTCTGAAAATAAAGGGTGCTCCTTTTATAATAACTGTTCACATGCAAATCCTAAATGTTTGGGAAATATTCCTTGGAAAAAAACAAACTCTGGATTTGTAAGATGTATTTTAGAAAAGGAGGATAAAAATGTACTTAAAAGCAAATAATATATCATATAGTCATATTCCCAATGGTAAAAATATTTTTGAAAACTTAAATTTTCATATTAAAAGTGGTGAAAAAATCGCTATTACTGCACCCAGTGGATTTGGAAAAACCACTCTTTGTAAAATACTTTCTGGATATGAAAGTCCCAGTAGTGGCGTAGTTCTTTTAGATGATACACCTCTTCATAAATTTAAAGGCTATTGTCCTGTTCAAATGATATGGCAACACCCTGAACAAGTACTTAATCCCAGACTTAGAATGAAACAAATTTTAAAAGAATCTGGTGAGATAGATGAAACACTTTTATCAGACTTGGGAATTCAAGAAAAATGGCTCAACCGTTTCCCTAGAGAACTTTCTGGTGGAGAGCTTCAAAGATTTTGTATAGCACGTGTTCTAAATAAAAAAACTAAATTTTTATTAGCTGATGAGATTACAACAATGTTTGATTTAATCACTCAAAGTCAGATATGGCAGGTTATTTTAAAGTTCTGCGAAAAAGAGAATATAGGTATTGTTATAATCAGTCACTCTCAAGCTCTTATTAATAAAATTTGTACTAAAGAGTTACCTTTAAAAAACCTTATTGAGGAAACAAATGAAAAGCCATGAAGACTCATGGCTTTTATTGTTTCTATTGCTTTCTTAAATCCAATTTAGAGGAGCCTAATAATTTCTGTCTTGAATAGTTTGTTGCTCCATAGATTATCTTTTGAATGTTTTGTGTTAAATTTCCTAAAGCTCTTACAACAACACCTGGAATCTCCAACTTAGATACTCCATACTTCACATCTATATCATACTCTTGTAGATACTCTCTCATATTTTCCACAAACTCTAAATCTATTCTTGAATCTATTATAATTGCTGTTCCATAGTTCAGATAGTTTTCAAAGTGTCCCATTGAAAATAAATCATTTTTCTCTGGAGATAACATCAATTTATCCAATAGAATTAATCTATTATCTAAATAGATTCTATTCTTCATTTTAGCCAACTTATATTGAAATGGCTTTCCATCTGAGGACCATCCTGCTGTTATTCCCTCCGCCAATATCAGAGTTGATGTGGAATCTAGATATATATCTGTCTCCTGATCAAATCTAGCATCTTTAAACAGTATTGTATTATCCATAATATATTCTAATACACTATTTTCCTCTAATTGTATCTTTGTAAATTGCTTAGCTGGAATATTGTTTAGACATTTATAGATTATTGTTGGCGTTTGGGTAGTTATGATGCTTCTTGTATCCTTTTTTAGATGTATATCATTGTAACAGTGTTCGCCCTCTAAGTATCCTCCACCCATATGCATTAAAAAATAACATGGAATTTTTTCATCATCCAAGTGTATAGTGGGAGAAACTTTAAAAACACCCTCATGATATATTTTTTTTATAATTGTTTCATTTCTTGGAATATGATTTTCCAATATGATTTCAATTTTTCCATCACATCTTTCCATAGCTATCTTAACCCTTCTAATAAACAGTTCTTTTTAATCCACTTTACTACCTCTTCTACTCCTTCATCTGTTTTTAAATTTGTAAAAATAAATGTCCCTTTATCTCTAAAATGAAGTGTATCCTGCTCCATAACTTTTAAATTTGCTCCTACATATGGCGCTAAATCTATTTTATTTATTATAAAAAGATCACTTTTTATCATACCTTGACCAGCTTTTCTTGGAATTTTTTCTCCCTGTGCAACGTCTATTATATATATTGAAAAGTCCACTAAATCTGGACTAAATGTAGCAGCTAGATTATCTCCTCCACTTTCTAGGAAAATAATATCCAAATTAGGAAAATCTTTTTTCATTTTATCAAGAGCGGCAAAGTTCATTGAAGCGTCCTCTCTTATTGCTGTATGAGGACAACCTCCAGTTTCAACTCCAATTATTCTACTTCTATCTAAAACAGAGTTTTCAGCCATAAATTTGGCATCCTCTTTTGTATATATATCATTTGTTATTACACCCATTTCATATTCATCATTTAATCTTCTAGTTACTCTTTCAACCAATAAAGTTTTTCCTGCTCCTACGGGTCCTCCAACACCAATTACAACTGGTTTCATCTTTAATCACTCTCCTAGTTTTATTATGACATAAATAATCTAAATGTTAATATTTCGTGATTCATTTGAGATATCTCAAGTCCGGGAATATTATATCCTAAATCATCAATTGATAACTCCTCTATCTCCTCTCTCACATCTTCTAAAGTTGAAAGAGCATTCTGTAAAACTTTTTGTCCATCTTTTTGTCCCAACGGTATTGCTCTAACAGCACTTTGAACTAAAGTAGATGCCACACTATATCCATAGGATACAATTGCCATATCTTTTTTTACATTTAAATAATGCATCAAAATTGCAAAAACAATTGCAGGATTTCCATAACTTATATTTTTATCTATTCTCTCTTTATACTCTCTTAATAAATCTATATCAAAAAGTTCTAATACAACATCTAATTTTCTATATGCTACTAATTTAGCACCTTCTCTACTTTCCATAGCAACATTTTGAACTGTTAAAAGTTGATCTATATTCCAAACTTCATTTTTTTCATTTTTTTCTAGTAATTCATATACCAGCTTAACTGCTAATCCTTCATTATATAAATATTGATTTTTGAAAAAAATGGTCAACCATCTATTAAATGTGTGAGCATCACATATAACATCTTCTCTTAAATATGTTTCCATTCCATAGGAATGGTTAAATGATCCAATTGGAAAAGCGGAATCACAAACTTGTAATATATTTAATATTTGCCAAGTTATAATTGTCTTTTCTTTATCGCTATTATTAGTCATGACTATGTCCATGATGCCCATGACTATGCTCAATATGTCTCAAGGCTTTTTTAAATTTTAAATGCTCTATATCAAAAGGCCATTTTTTTTCTTTTAAAGTATTATCTAAATATTTATCATAATGAAGATATATCTTTTCATTTTCTACCTTTATAGGTGTATGCATATTTCCTAAAAAATGAGCGATTTCTCCCATCTGATTCATATCTTGGGGAGATATTACCAAAACTTTCTCTAAATCTGTTTCAATAAATACTATTTTTTTACCATCATTATATAGTATTGATCCATTTTCTAATTTATCTCCACTCTCTTTTAAACTAATTCCATATTCATTTCCATTTACAGATTCAACTCTCAAAATTTTCTTTTCTAAGTCATCACTTTTTATTACAATCTTTTCTATTTCGTAGTTGCCCTTATCGTTGATATCCTTTATGTTTCCCAAGACTCTTTCAAATAGCATATTCCCTCCTAAGCGAACTTTATTTATGATAATTTCAGACGAGAGAATAATCTCTCGTCTGATTTTTATTTAAAACAGATAATATCTTTGTGCCAATGCGAACTCTTCAAATGGATCACAAGTTATTAATTCACCATTAATTGTTACTTCATATGTTTGTGGGTCAATTTTTATATCTGGTAATTCACTATTAAATTTCATATCCTCTTTTGTAAGATTTCTTAAATTTTCAACTGGTAAAACTATTTTTTCCAATCCTAACTTCTCTTTTACATTATGATCATAAGCGTACTTAGATACAAAAGTTATATGAGAATGGTATAGAGCTTTTCCTTTAGCTCCATATAGTTCACGAACTAATCTTGGCTCTGTTGTTGGTAAACTTGAACTTGCATCTCCCATTACTCCATAAGCTATTGTTCCACATTTTAATATCATCATAGGTTTTGTTCCAAACATTTTTGGTTCCCATAGAACTAAATCTGCATATTTTCCAACTTCTATTGAACCTATATGTTTACTTGCTCCAGAAACTATAGCTGGATTTATAGTGTATTTAGACACAAATCTTTTTATTCTATTATTATCACAGTATTCACTGTCCCCTTCTAATGGACCACGCTGTTTTTTCATTTTATCTGCCAATTGCCATGTTTTCATATTTACTTCTCCAATTCTTCCCATGGCCATTGTATCTGAACTCATCATACTAATAACACCCATATCCTGTAATACGTCTTCAGCTGCTATAGTTTGTTTTCTTATTCTTGAATCTGCAAAAGCCACGTCTTCTGGTATCTTTGGATCTAGATGGTGACAAACCATTAACATATCAAGTTCCTCAGGAACACTATTTTTTCCATATGGATTTGTTGGACTTGTAGATGAAGGTAAAACATTTAGATGACTTGCCATTACCATTATATCTGGAGCATGACCTCCTCCTGCACCCTCAGTATGATATGTGTGAATTGTTCTTCCAGCTATTGCTTTTAATGTATGCTCAACGAATCCACCCTCATTTAACGAGTCTGTATGTATTGCAACCTGAACATCATACTTATCTGCAGCTCTTAAAGTATAATCTATACCTGCCTGTGTTGCTCCCCAGTCCTCATGTATTTTTAATCCTACAGCTCCAGCCTCTATTTGCTCAGCTATAACTCTCTCATTATCACCAGCTCCTTTACCTAAAATTCCTATATTTATAGGTAGATTATCATGAGCTTGTAGCATTCTTTCTATATGCCATGCACCTGGAGTAGCTGTTGCAGAACGAGTTCCATCTGCTGGTCCTGTTCCACCTGCGAATATTGTTGTTATTCCATTATCAAGTGCAGCGTGAACTATACCTGGTGTTATTAGGTGAACGTGTGTGTCTATTCCACCTGCTGTAACAATAAGTCCCTCTCCTGCAATAGACTCTGTACTCGCTCCAACAACAAAATCTATATTATCCATTAAGTCTGGATTTCCACCTTTACCGATAGCAATTATCTTACCATCTCTAATTCCAATATCAGCTTTATATATTCCAGTGTAGTCGATAATTACAACACTATTTATTATTGTATCTACAACTAAAGGATTCCCTTCTCTAGTTTCTATAGGATTTAATCCCATTCCATCTCTTAGAGTTTTTCCTCCTCCAAATTTTGATTCCTCTCCATATACTGTTAAATCTTTTTCAATCTTTGCAAATAAATTGGTATCTCCAAGTCTTATACTATCTCCTGTTGTAGGACCAAACATGTCTGAATATTTTTTTCTATCCATCTCAAAACTCATAACTTGAACCTCCTAGTCTAAATAACCATCAATTTTATTATTAAATCCAAAAACTCTTCTTCTTCCACTAAAATCGATTAACTTTACAACTTTCTTATCTCCTGGCTCAAATCTTACAGCTGTCCCAGAAGGTATATCCAATCTTTTTCCTCTAGCCATGTCTCTGTCAAAATCTAGAGCGCAATTTGCCTCATAAAAGTGAAAATGTGATCCCACTTGCACAGCTCTATCACCATTATTAACCACTTCTACCTCTATTGCTTCATGACCTTTATTGCAAACTATTTTATCTTTCCCTAATATATATTCACCTGGAATCATAAATGTCTCCTCCTTATTTTAATTTAAAACTATTGTATTGGGTTATGTACAGTTACAAGTTTAGTTCCATCTCTAAATGTTGCTTCAACTTGAATTAAAGGAATCATCTCTGCTATTCCTTCCATTACATCCTCTTTTTTTAGTAGGGTTTGACCATAAGACATTAACTCTTCTACACTTTTACCATCTCTTGCACCTTCTATTATTTCATCACATATGTATGCTATAGTTTCAGGATAATTTAATTTAACTCCTCTATTCTTTCTTTTTCTTGCAACTTCGGCTGCAACGCTTATCATTAATTTTTCTTTTTCTCTTGTTGTCAAATACATATATTTACCACCTCATTTAATAAATTAGAGCTCTACCACATGTCAATCAACATTAGAAATCCTGGAATCCAAGCTGTTACTATACCCTCAAAGATTGCTAACATAGGTGTAAATTTACCTAAATTTTTCTTAGGAACTGTTTCTATCCAACCTGTTAACCATAGGACTCCCCAAAGCCACCAAATGATGCTCATTCTCCAATCTGACTTTAAAGATAAGTATCCAGCAGGTAGTGTGTTTATTGTAACGAACAGGCTGAACCATCCATAGGGAATAGGATTCAAATTAAAAATTCCATTTATAGCTACATATAAATATGTAAACGTAAATAGTAATCCAGTTGCACCACTGTAATAATCACCTCTTGTTATGGAAACAATATTTAATATAAGAGTTAATCCACCGGTAAATATATTCATTACAGATTGTGCTTTTCCATCTACATTATAAAGTCTGCACATACCATTACTAATTAAAACTATTCCTACAAACAACAGAGCTACACCTAGCATATTTTCACCTCCTTTTAAATTTTTATTTTGTATTCTATTCATGTCGCTAAGTTATACAAAACTGTAATATAATTTCTTTTTTTTAAAAAAAATCTGAGAAGTGTAATCTCTTTCCACTTCCCAGATTAAAAATTTATTAAATTTTTAAATGCCCTTTTTTCTGTCCTTCATATATACTTAACTCACCACTAAAAAGATACGCCATAGCACAAGCTATAAAAAGATATCCCGCCATATTGTATCCAAATATCTCTATCCCTATTAAAAAAGATGCTAAAAAAGTGTTTGTTGAAGAGGCAAAAACTGCACAGTAACCGATAGCAGCTAAAAACTCCACCGGTATTCCAAACCAAGCTCCTAAAACTCCTCCTAAACTCGCTCCAATGGCAAAGATTGGGGTAACCTCTCCCCCTTGAAACCCTATTCCTAAAGTAAATACTGTAAATAACATCTTTAATAACCAGTCATAGGAGTACAGTTTTTCCTTTGAAAAAGCTATATCTATAAGATTTGTTCCCAGACCACTATATCTTCCTCTATAGGCTATCCATAGTAAAATGGCAAGTATAATACTTCCAAAAAATATTTTTCTCATGGGATCTAAATCCACTATATATCTATTTTTTTTAAACTTTTTTAGGAAAAATGCAAAACAATATCCCACTATAGCGAATATAAAAGTTGCCATTAAGAACATAGTTATATCTCTAACTTCATGTTTTGGAAACTCTTTCACCAAAAACGTAAAATGATGCATTTCAAAATAATTTGAAACTCCATATGCCGTGTAAGCCGCTAAAAATGCTGGAAAAAGAGCCTTATATTCAACCATACCCATATTTAAAATCTCTAAAGAAAATATAGTTGCAGCAAATGGAGTTCCAAAAAGCCCTGAAAATCCAGCTGATATACCTGTTGAAATAAGTATTTTTTTTAGGTCATTTATATTTAATCTTACCTTTTTTTCTATATAAACTGTTATTGTATTAGCTACAGTAGCTCCAATTTGAACTGCAACGCCCTCTCTTCCCGCTGAACCTCCAAAAAGATGTGTGGCCCATGTGGAAATAATAGAGAATGGAATTAATCTCTTTGGAATAATCACATTTTCCATATGTGCAGCTTCAAATACATAACCCATACCCTTTAATGAGCCCTTTCCATATTTTTTATATAAAAATATCATCAGTACCCCTATAAAAGGTAGAAGTATGATTAATTGATTAAAATATTCCACTCTCCAATTGGCAGCTAATATCAACCCTTTAGAAAAAAATACATCTATAAATCCTACTATTAAACCTGTTATAATCGAAAATACTGAAAAAAATAGAAACCTTATCAATCTATCTTTCACTTTTTCCACCTCATCTATTTATTTTCAGTTACATTTACATCTAAGATATTAAATGGAACATTGACTCCTTCCTTATTGAATACTTCCAATATATACGCCATTAACTCTCCTCTAACTTTATAATAACCTTTTGTTGGAGTCCATACCATAAATAAAATGTTTATACTGGAATCTCCATACTCCATTGTATGTATAAAGTTCTCTCTATCCTTACTCAATCCCTCATAAGTATTCGCTATATTCTCCAATATACTAATCACTTTCTTCATATCTGAATCATATGATACCGATAACATCAACTTTATACGTCTAAATAGATTCGCATCATAATTTATAATGTTTCCACTTATCATTACATTGTTTGGAATAATCACTCTTCTTCCATCCAAACTTGTTATATGTGTTGAAAATACCTCTATTTTAGCGACCTCACCCATCACTCCATTTATTTTTATAAAATTCCCTATACTAAATGGTCTTGTAAAGAAAAGTACCACGCCACCAGCTAAGTTCGATAGAAACTCTTTTAATGAGATTCCCACTCCCAATCCAATGGCACTGATCATAGTTGCTATTGATGCTTCGCTAAAACCAAATGCCAATAGCCCTATTAAAAAAAATGTGACATTCAATCCCAATTTTGTAACAGACTTTGTGAACTGTTTTGTATTTATATCTTGATTTACAACAGGAATTTTATCTATATATTTATCAACTTTTTTTGCAAAATATGACCCAAGATATAAAATAAGAATAAATATAACTGCTCTTATTAAAAATTCTATTGCGTCATGCCCCAAATCCTGCAACATAGGTTTCCCTGAACTGTTTTTAATTTGTAATAAACTATTAAATGCTTCCATATTAATCCTCCTAACATATACTTCCTCTGTAATTTATATTATAGATAAGACAAATATATCCTTTAATTTTTTTTGTAAAATTAAAGGAAATTTATAAATTTTTTGTAAAAATAGCACAGATACATTAACTAAGATAGGAGGTATTTTTATGGAAAAGTGGAGATGTAAAGTTTGTGATTGGATTTATGATCCTGCTACTGGTGATCCAGACAATGGAGTTGCTGCAGGGACTGCATGGGAAAACGTTCCTGAAGATTGGGTTTGCCCTATATGTGGTGCTTCAAAAGATGAGTTTGAAAAAGAATAAATTTTTTTACTGGGGTAGATTTATACCTCAGTTTTTTTTATCAATGAAAATATAACTATTTTAGGAGGTCAACTATGTCTATGTTTTGTTTTCAATGTCAAGAAACTGCAATGAATAAAGGTTGCACTGTTAGGGGAGTCTGTGGAAAATCAGCTGAAACTGCAAATCTACAGGACCTATTAATCCATACTGCTAAAACTGTTTCTGCTTATATTGAACTTTTAAATGATACAATTCCTATAAATCAAGATCTTCACCATTGGATTGTAAATGCTCTTTTTGTTACCATTACCAATGCCAACTTTCATGATGATGCAATTATAAGGGAGATTGAAACAGGAGAGATGTATAGGGCTGCTTTGGAGATTGAACTTTTAAACCATAGAATCTCTGTCCCAGAAAAATATGCAAAATATGTCAACTGCCCTGCTGATCTTAGCTCTGATGACACTCTTTTAGAATATGCTGAAAAGGTTGGAGTTCTAAGAACTGAAAATGAAGATATACGTTCTTTAAGGGAAACCATCATATATGGTTTAAAGGGAATGTGTGCCTATGTTGAGCACGCTTTTAATCTGGGAAAGGAAAATCTTTCCATATATAGATTTATTGAAAAAACTTTAGCTGATGTTGATGACGATTCTTTAACTGCGGAACAACTACTTGGAATGGTCTTAGATGTTGGTAGAGTTGGTGTTGATGCTATGGCACTTCTAGATGATGCAAACACCTCTGCATATGGTCATCCTGAAATAACTAAAATAAATTTAGGCGTTGGGGATAAACCGGGAATTTTAATCTCTGGTCATGATTTAAAAGACTTAGAGATGTTATTGGAACAGACCAAAGGAACAGGTGTAGATGTCTATACTCACTCTGAAATGCTCCCTGGTCACGCTTACCCATTTTTTAAAAAATATGATAATCTTATTGGAAACTATGGGGGATCATGGTGGCATCAGACAAAGGAGTTTATAGACTTCAATGGTCCTATTTTATTCACTAGTAACTGTTTAGTTCCTCCAAGAGGCACTATTTCAAATTATTTAGAGAGAGTCTTTACCACTAACTCAGCTGGTATGGAAGGGTGTGAACATATCTTGGCCAATGAGAATGGATGGAAAGATTTTAGTGAAATTATTGAAAAAGCAAAGGCTTGTAAACCTCCTATTGAACTTGAAAAAGGACAAATTATAGCTGGATTTGCACACAATCAAGTCTTAACACTAGCCGATAAAATTATTGAATCCATTAAATCTGGAGCTATAAAAAAACTCTATGTTATGGGTGGTTGTGATGCCAGAATGCAAGATAGAAAATACTATACAGATTTTGCTTTAGCTCTACCTAAAGACTCTATAATTTTAACAGCAGGTTGTGCTAAGTACAGATATAATAAACTGGATTTAGGTGAGATCAATGGTATTCCAAGAGTCTTAGATGCTGGTCAATGTAATGACTGCTACTCTTTAGCCATTATTGCATTAAAGTTAAAAGAAGCCTTTGGATTGAACGACGTAAATGAATTACCAATAGTGTTCAATATAGCTTGGTATGAACAAAAAGCTGTTTTAGTTCTATTAGCTCTACTTTATCTTGGATTTAAAAATATTCATGTAGGTCCAACTATACCTGCATTTTTAAGTTCCAATATTCTTCAAGTTTTAATAGAAAAATTTAACTTGGGTACTATTGGCAGTGTTGAAGATGATTTAAAAAATTTTTAGAAATATTCTCTATTATAATAATCAAATATAATGAAAAAAGGGCAATAATTTTATTTTGCCCTTTTTAATATCTGCTCCATCTCTTTTATCTCTTCATCTTGACTTAAAATAATCTTCTGAGACATTTTTATTAGCTCTGGATTCTTACCATATTTTAGATACATGTTAGCCATATTAATCGCCCCTTTATGGTGTACAATCATATTTTCTAAATAGTGTTTTGTTATAGCCTCACCACTGCTCACCTGACCATTATAAGATTTCATTTCACCCATCATATCAGTCATTATTTTTTTCATTTTATCTAAAAACTGTCCATTGTCATTACCTCTTAGTTCACCAGTTTCCAGAAGTTTTTGCATAACCTCAACCTCTCTCTTGAGCATGTATTATTCTATTCGCTAAATTTTTAACCTCTAAATTATGAGTATACTTTAACGCTCCAATGCTTGTTATGATAGCTGCTTCATGATGCGGAATCATATATATCACAAAGTTATTTCCCACATCTTTTGTTAAAAATATCTGTGAGCTATTTGACATCATTATACTGTGTGCGTACTCATCATATTCTTTAAATCCTTTTAAGTTCTGTGGGATAACCTCCTTTAAAGGAGTGAGTACCGTATAGATTTTACTATCTGATTGTATTTCATAGTTAGCTATTTTATGAATATGATTTTCACTCAAATCATTTGCAAGTGAATTTAAAGTAACTGTTGAGAAAAGTGCTGCCATTCCTACCATTATATTTATATTCTTAAAGTCCATTTTCTAATCCTCCTTGTACTTGAGTATGTGCTTTATTATTAAATATAACCGCTTAAATTCCTTTTTAATTTTGAAGGATTTTCTCAATCTATTTGTAAAAGTAAATATATAATAGGTTAAGCATCATGAGGAGGAGTTTATATGTATGAGACTTTTAAAAATTTAGATCCAATTTTACAGGCACTTTTAGCTACTCTATTTACATATTTTGTAACGCTACTTGGAGCTGGTATGGTATTTTTCTTCAAAACTATAAATCAAAAAGTGCTAAATGCAATGCTTGGGTTTGCCTCAGGAGTCATGATTGCAGCCTCCTTTTGGTCTCTTCTTAATCCAGCCATTGAGTTAGCTACAACTCTTGGATTACCCAGTTGGAAGCCAGCTGTTATAGGATTCCTTGTTGGAGGAGCTTTCCTATGGTCTATTGATAAATTTTTACCACATCTACATCAAAATCAGCATATATCCAATGCTGAAGGGATTTCAACTAAATGGAAAAGAAGTGTTCTTTTAGTTTTGGCTATCACCCTTCACAATATTCCAGAGGGATTGGCTGTAGGAGTTGCTTTTGGAGCTCTTGCCGCAACTGGTCCTGAATCATCTTCCACACTGGTTTCAGCAATAGCTTTGGCTATTGGAATAGGTTTACAAAATTTTCCAGAAGGTGCAGCGGTTTCTATCCCATTGAGAAGAGATGGAATGAGTAGAAAAAAAGCATTTTTTTATGGTCAAGCTTCAGGTATTGTAGAACCAATTTCAGGAGTTATTGGAGCTATTTTCGTCATGAAGATGACTTTTCTATTGCCTTATGCTCTTGCATTTGCTGCTGGAGCTATGATATATGTGGTTGCTGAGGAGCTTATTCCAACTGCTAAAGAGATTAGACATGATGACTCTGGAACTATTGGAGTTATGTTTGGATTTGCCGTTATGATGTTTTTGGATGTTGCTTTAGGATAGGTAGTAAATAAAAAACAGAAATGGAGCTATTCTTTAGCTCTATCTCTGTTTTTTCCCGCTTTCATTATTATTACAGTTACCTTATTTGTGTATTTTGATAACTCATTATAATCTTTTTCTACCTGTTTCCAATCTGGATTTGGTCTTTCTATTTCATTAGCTATTTTTGAACTTAAATACTCCATTCTTTCAAGCTCTCTATCTGTCATACCTTTTTTTATGGCAGTCATTATCTCCTTTTCATCTGCGGAGTTAGATGGAACATCTTCATCTAAAACCATATCTGACATAAGCTCATTGTTCATCTCCTCTTCAAAATTTGGTTCACTCTTTTCAAGTCCACCCTCTTTCAAAGTTTTCATCATATTGACTGCTAATTTATTTGTATACATTGAAAGCTCATTGTATAGCTGCTCCACTTTTACCCAGTCTGGATTTGGTTTTTGTACCTCTGCATCAACTAGGTCTCCTATCTCATTCATCTTATTCGTCTCTTCTGAATCCTCTTCAATACTTCCCATCACATTTTGAATAAACTCCTCATTGGCTATATTTGACACTGATATATTCTCCACAGTGGGAACTTGATCATTTTTAGTATCTATATTTTCTGTAGAAAAAGATGCAATAGACAAAATAAGTGATAAGGTAATTATAACAATTTTCATCTTTTTATCTCCCTTAATATTTAGTTATACTTCCATATTTTTTATTACCAAAAGAGAGATTAAATTCTTTGAAATTAAAACACTTTTTTTAGAGAAAATTTAATTCTAATCAATATTCTCATTAAACATAAAATCATTTTGTACTAACTCTTCATAGGTTTCCCTTTTTGAAATCAGATAACTTTTCCCATTTTTTACAAATACTACAGCTGGTCTTAAAGCTTTATTATAGTTGCTACTCATAGAGTGCCCATACGCACCTGTACAGCTAACTAACACAATATCTCCCGCTACACATCTATTTAATTTTATATTTTTGGCTATTATATCTCCTGATTCACAACATTTTCCTGCCAAAGTCACTATCTCTTTTTTATTTTCATCTAATCTATTGGCAACAATACACTCATACTTAGCTTGGTATAGTGCAGGTCTTATATTATCTGTCATACCACCATCTATAAATATATACTTTTCTCCACCGAATGTCTTTTTCTCTCCACCTACAGTGTATAGTGTACTTCCCGCTTGAGCCACAATAGAACGTCCCGGTTCAATGGATACATTTTCTATGGTAAGTTCTGCACTCTCAAGACTCTCCTCTAAACAACCTATAATTTTTTTCATAATCTTTTTCAAATCAACATCGGTATCCTCTTCTGTATATCTAACTCCAAATCCCCCTCCAATGTTTATCTCTGGAATCACAATATCCAACTCCTGTGAAATTTTTTTTGTAAACTCTACCATAGTTTTTATTCCTTCACAAAATGCCATTTCATCAAATATTTGTGACCCTATATGACAATGGAATCCTAAAAAGTTCAGTTCTTTTTTTTGAATAATCTCACTTACTATGCTAACAATATCTCTATCAAAAATAGATTCTCCAAATTTTGATGAGTGCTTTGAAGTTTTTATATATTCATGAGTATGTGCATCAATTCCAATATTTAATCTTAACATTACATTCATTTTTTATTAAATTTTTTACAGGCCTCAGCTACTCTATCCGCTTCAAATCTATTGTCTAAAATTATACTTCCAATCTCATTTTCAACACACATATCAATCTCTTCTAAAGATTTATTATTTCCATGCATATGAATTTTTTTAGCAGGAAAATTGGAAGATAAAATTGTGTATAGCTCCCCACTGGATACAGCGTCTATATGAAATCCCATTCTATCAACCACTTGGGTCATACCCTTAGATAGATAAGCTTTTGAAGCATAAACTATCGTCGTTTTAAATCTATCACTTTTAAAACTGCTCTTTATATTTTTCATCTTATTTTCCATAAGCTCTAAATCGTACACATAAAGAGGCGTTCCATACTCTTTCTGTAATTTTTTTACAGAGATTCCCCCAATCTCTAAAACGCCATCTATATCTTTCATAGTTCCCAAATATTTCATATTTCTCCCTCCTACCCATGTTTTTTAAATTTTATCCTTTGTTATACATGAATATTAAACAAAAGTCAAATTTTTTTACATAAAATTAAATATCTATAGGTGCTCCAGGACCCAATGGTATCCCTAAATATATCCAAACTATAGCCAAAATAATCCACATTATTAACATCGCTATTGTGTATGGTAGCATTAGAGATATCACTGTACCCACTCCAGAATCCTCCTCATACTCTTGGGCTAATCCAAGAACTATTGGCATATATGGAAACAGTGGTGAAATTACATTTGTCGTTGAGTCCCCTATTCTATATAACATTTGAGTCAATGCTGGATTGTACCCTAACATATAGAACATAGGTATAAATATAGGTGCTAACAGTGCCCACTTAGCTGATCCACTTCCTATAAATAGATTTATAAATGCAGAAAGTAAGATGAACATCACAAATAGAGGTATCCCTTTTAAGTTAAGATTTTTTAATAGTTCAGCGCCCTCTACCGCCAACACAAAACCAAGTTTACTCCAATTGAAATATGCTATAAATTGTCCAATCATAAAAACTAAAACAATGTAACTTGACATATCTTTTATACCCATTGTCATATATTTTGGAATATCTGACATACTCTTAATTTTTCCAACTTCTCTTCCATAAGTTATTCCCCCTATTAGAAAAAGAATTAATAGCAGTGGAATTATTGCATTTAATAGAGGTGAATTTAATAGTGAACCCGTTACTGGATTTCTTAAAAAGCTATTTTTAGGATAAACAATTGCCACTAAAAATAGGATATACAGCAATACATAGATTCCTGATTTTCTTAATGCTCTTTTCTCTACACTATTTATCTCCTCTCTTTTTATAACTTTTTTACCAGTGTACTTTCCCAATCTCGGCTCTATTATTTTTTCTGTTACAAATGTTCCAACTATAGCCAATAAAAATGTAGATACTCCCATAAAATACCAGTTATCAACAACTGAAACAGTTATATTTGGATTCACAATCTTCATAGCCTCTGTTGATATTCCAGCCAGTAGTGCATCTGTTCCCGCTACAATTAAGTTTGCACTAAAGCCAGCAGTTGTTGCAGCATAACCTACAGCTATTCCATCTAGAGGATGCTTTCCCAAAGAGCAAAATATAAAAGCTGAAATTACTGGAACTACAACGATTGCTGCATCAGAGGCTATATTTCCACATATCCCAATCAACATAATCATAAATGTAATCACTTTTGGAGAGCTATTTAAAATAGTATTTCTCATAAAAGCTGAAACTAAGCCCACATGTTCAGCCAATCCTATACCTAAAGTCATAACTAAAACCAGTCCCAATGGAGAAAATCCAGTAAAATTCTTTATTGTATTTTGAAGCATAAAGTTAATACCTTCACTTGAAAGCAAATTTTTTACTTTTACAATCTCGTTTTTAACGGGATCAACAACTTGAACATCCATATAGTTTAATCCCCATGATAAAAAAATAATAAATACACTTAAAAAGAAAAATAACATAAATGGATGTGGTATCTTATTTCCAACCCTCTCAACCCAATCCAAAATACCATATTTCTTTTTTTCCGTTAATTTTGCCATCTTATCCCTCCCGTTTTTTAGTTAGACAAAGTTTACTTCATGGAGCTAATTTTAACAATTATATTATTTGTATTTAAAGTATTGATAAAATAAATATGACAAAAGTATAAAAAATATGGTATTAATTTAATAACAAATCTAGGAGGTTGATTCCATGTTAAATAATTTAAACACTCATCGTAACTATCTACACTCAATACCTGAAATAGCATTAAATGAATTTAAAACTGCTGAGTACATCAGAAAAATTTTAGATGAAGAGAGAGTTGAATATCATAATGTAGGAACTAGTACAATTGCTTTTATTCCAGGAGAAAGTGATTCCTGTATCGCTTTTAGAGCTGATATTGACGCTTTACCTCTAATGGAGGAAAGTGGTAATCCATTTAAATCACAAACTCCCGGTATGATGCATGCCTGTGGACATGATGGTCATACTGCTATGCTTTTAACCTTTATTCAAGAGGTTAAAAAACTGATCTCTCATGGAACAACACTAAATAAATCATTGCTTTTTATATTTCAAGCTGGAGAAGAGGGCGCTGGTGGAGCTCGTTTCATAGTAGCTGATGAGTTTTATAAATCTAAACATATTGAAGCTATTTTTGCCCTGCATGTTTATCCTGAAATCAATGTTGGGGAGTTTGCAGTAAAAGCTGGATTTGTTTCTCTCCAAAATATAAATTTAGATATCACTTTAACTGGAAAGGGTTGTCATGGAGCTCAACCTCATAAAGGAGTTGACTCTATTCTAATTGGAGCTAAATTAGTTGAAGCTTATCAGTCAATAAAATCTAGAAATATACCATCTTATGAGCATTTTTTACTTACTATTGGAGCTTTCCATGCTGGGACTGTGAGAAATATAATTCCAGGAAGTGTGAATATGCTGGGTACTATTCGACTTGAAAATATCTCATTAATACCCTTTATTCAAGAGAGAATGGAGCATATTAACAGTGGTTTTGAGATGGCCTTTGATGTTAAAATCGATATGCTTTTCCAACCCTTCTATCCTCCTGTAGTCAATGATAATGCTCTATTTGAAAAAGCTTTAAAGGCTTTAAAAGGTAGAAAAGTTTTCACTGATATAGCTCTAAGTGGATCTGAGGATTTTTCTTTTTACTCTCAAAATGAGACTCCTGGACTACTTGTTCTAGTTGGTACCAGAGATGAGGAAAAAGGACATGTATGTGCCCTTCATAACAATAGATTTGACTTTGATAATGAAGCTCTTGTACATGGAGTTGAGTTTTTCAAAAATTTATTGAAAGAAACTGAAATTATTTAATACTTAAATTAAAGGAATCTTTAGACTTTTTTTTAATAATAGTAACATAATTGTATTATAAATTTAGTCTAGGAGGTTTTTTATGAAAAAATATATTTTAGTTTGTTCTTTTGTTCTTTCAGCATTTACTTTTGCTTCATCTCACGATAGTCATCAGACCCATTCTCAACAAAATATGATGGATAATATGCCTATGATGCAACAATCTCAAAATGCTAACTGCCCTACATGTAACAATAATATGATGCAAAATATGACTCAAATGCCTGGATGGAAAGCTGATAAAAAAATGATGAGAAACAATATGATGATGTATGCTACACCTGAGATGCAAAAAAATATGATCGATATTGAACAAAAAGAGTTGGATATTAAAAAAGCTATGTTAGAGGACAAAGTTGACTGGAATAAAGTTGATAAACTTAATAAAGAGATCGGTGAAATAAGAGCTAAAATGCAAACAGAGATGATGAAAAAGAATTATGAAATGATGAAAAATCCTCCTGTTACAGATACAACTAAACAACAATAAAATAAAAAGGGAGCATATCATGATATGCTCTCTTTATTTTTATATAACCATTTTAAAAGTCTCTCATAGTTTTCTTCTGCATCTTTTATTCCCAAATTATATAGTGATTTTATCTTACTTAAATCTCTTTCCAATCTATCAACCACAACAATTTTACTAGGTCTAAATACAAAGACATCCCCCTTTTTTTCAAGCTCCCGTATATCTTTTAGAGCTCTATTATATACCAGATGTCTTTTTATTAAAGCATCTGCTACTTTTGGATACTTTCTATAATATAGTTTTATAAGAGGTTGAAGTTTTAATGGCTCTTTTTTATATCCCTCATCCTCTGTTAAAATAACTACATTTTTATTATTTCCATCTAAAATTGATTGCATTATTGGTATTGGCGATGCTATCCCTCCATCTAAGTAAACTCTGTCATTTATAACTGTTTCTTTTGAAAAAAAGGGCAAACTACCAGAAGCTATTAGAGACTCCAGCAGATCATCTGTTTTTTTAAAATCTTTCTTACAGAAAAATTCAGTTTTACCTTTTATGCAATTAAATGCTCCAACTTTAAATTCTAAATCACAGTTATGAAAGGTATCAAAATCAAAGGGAGCTAATTCATAAGTCATTTTTTTATAGGCAAAATCTATATTTATATAACTTCCATTTTTTATTAAATATTTATATCCCATATATCTTTCATCATTTAAATATTTTAAGATTATATCTATGTTTCTACGTTTTTGCCTAGATGCGTAGGAAGCTGAATATATAGCTCCAGCTGAAACTCCAATAGTATACTTAAAATATAGCTTCTTGGATAAAAAATAATCCAAAATTCCTGAAGTATAGGCTCCTCTTAATCCTCCACCTTCCAAAACTAATCCTATATTATTCATAAATAAATCCTCCTAATCCAAATCTTCAATTTCACAATATTGTACTTTTTTTTTCAAACATTTCTTTCTTTTTTTATTTCCCATTGGTATTTTCATAGTAGATGAATTTAATATTCTTTGACTTTTGACTTTTTTTATCTTAAAATTGAAAGAGCAAAAAATAAAAAATTTTCATCTTAAAATTTCCAATGGTTTCAGATTTTTTTTAATAACATAATATACCCTACTTTAAAAATAATCAATTTTAAAAAAATAAATTTTGGAGGTTAAAATTATGATAAAAAAGTTTATAAGTTATTATAAACCCTATAAGAAACTGTTCTTTTTAGACTTATTAGCTGCTATTACCGTCTCTATCTGCGACTTAATCTATCCTATGTTAAGTAGAGTTGCAGTGAATAACTACATTCCAAATAGACATTATAAAAGCATTATAGCTTTAGCAGTTATCCTTTTGGTTATATATATTATTAAACTTCTTTGTAACTATTTTATGAACTATTGGGGACATGTAGTTGGAGTTAGAATGCAAGGTGATATGAGAAAAGATGTATATACAAAACTTCAAAATTTCCCTATTAAATATTTTGATAATACTCAAACGGGAAGCATTATGTCCAGAATTGTAAATGATCTTCAAGAGGTCTCAGAACTTGCACATCATGGTCCTGAGGATATTTTTATCTCTATAATTATGATTTTAGGTTCTTTTTTTCTACTTTTAAATATAAATGTACCTTTAACTCTTATTATTTTCTCAGTGATACCATTTATTGTGTGGTTCACTGTTGCTAGAAGACAAAAAATGGCTGACGCTTTTTTAGAAACACGTGAAAAAATAGGTAGTATTAATTCAACCTTACAGAATAGTATCAGTGGTATAAGAGTATCTAAAGCTTTTGTCAATAAGGAAGATGAACTGGAGAAATTTAAAAAAAGTAATGTGGAGTTTAAAAAAGCTCGTGAAGGAGCATATAAAGTTATGGCTGAATATGTTTCTGGTATGACTTTTCTTACTGATATGCTAGATTATCTTGTTTTAGTCTTTGGTGCTATATTCACTTATCAAGGAAGGATTAATTTTGGTGATTTTTTAGCTTATCTTTTATATATTAGAATTTTTAGTCAACCAATAAAAAGACTAGTGGGCTTTGTTGAACAGTATCAAAATGGTATGAGTGGTTTTAAACGTTTTAAAGAGATGCTGGATGAAGACATTGAGAAGGACTCTCCAAATGCTAAGGATCTATCAGATGTAAAGGGAGACATCACTTTTGAAAATATATGTTTTAGTCATGATGAAAAAACTATTTTAAAAGATTTTTCTATGGATATAAAAGCTGGGGAAACTTTAGCCCTTGTAGGTCCGTCTGGTGGAGGTAAAACAACTATTTGCAACTTGATTCCAAGATTCTATAATATTGATAGTGGAGATATAAAAATTGATTCTCAAAGTATATATGATTTCAAAATTGATTCTTTAAGAAAAAATATTGGTGTTGTTCAACAAGATCCGTTTCTTTTTACTGGAAGTATTAAGGAAAATTTAATAATAGGAAAACTTGATGCCACTGATGAGGAGATTATAGAAGCGGCAAAAAAAGCGAATATCCATGACTTTATAGAGACTTTACCAGATGGTTATAATACAGAGGTTGGAGAACGTGGTGTGAAACTTTCTGGAGGGCAGAAACAAAGAATTGCCATTGGTCGAATATTTTTAAAAAATCCCCCTATTTTAATTTTAGATGAGGCAACTTCAGCCCTAGATAATATTACAGAACAACTTATTCAAGAGTCTTTAGATGAACTTGCTAAAAATCGTACAACTATCATTGTTGCACATAGATTATCTACAATTAAAAATGCTGATACAATTGTTGTCATCACTGATGATGGTATTGTAGAAAAAGGAACACACGAAGAACTAATCAGCAATAAAGGATTCTATTACAATTTACATTTAGGGATTCTACAATAATTTACTTAGGAGAGTTTATGAAAAAAATTATTCAAAAATATTTCACACTATTTTTTATTTTTAATCTATTGCTTATAAGCAATATTACTTTTTGTGATAATAAGAGTGTCATTGTAGTGGCTCAGGGATCAAAACCCAAATCTTTAGATCCACATACCTTCAATGAATTTCCCACTTTGGGAATAACTGAACATATCTTTAATACTTTGGTTACCCTTGATGACAATGGTATCCCAAAACCTGAACTGGCAAAAGATTTTACTTACCTATCTCCAACAGAGATACTATTTACAATTAGAGACAATGTTAAGTTTCACAATGGCGAAATTTTAACAGCTGATGATGTGGTATTCAGCTTAAAAAGAATGATGGAAAAACCTGGAAGTAGAGTTATTCTAAAAGATATTAAGAGTGTTCAAAAAACTACAGATAATAAAGTTTTAATAACTTTATATGAGCCTTCAGCTCCATTTTTAGCTAATTTGACACTTCCTATTGCAGCTATTATGAATAAAAAATATATTGAGGCAGGAAATAATATCGCTTTAAACCCCATGGGAACTGGCCCTTATATGGTTACAAGTTGGGGAGATGGAGATAAAATTATTATGAAAAGTTTTAAGGAGTATTTTAGAGGAACCCCTCAAAACGACGGTTTAATCTTTAAAATTATCACTGAAAACACAAGTCGTTTAGCAGCTTTAGAAACTGGTGAAGTGGATATAATATATGCCATCTCTCCCATTGATTTCCAAACTGTAGAAAAAAACCCTGAGTTAAATCTTTTACATAAAAGCACCACTACTACGGAGCTTATGATTTTAAATGTAACAAAAGCTGGACTGGACAATAAAAATATTAGAAAAGCGATTCATATGGCTATTGATAAAAATGGAATTTTGGAAGCCATATTTTTAAATAGGGGATCTATTGCAACTTCACCTATAAATCCAAATATCTTTGGAAGTTATCAAAATTTAAAGCCACTTGAAAACAATATAAAAATGGCCAAAGAGATTGTTTTTAATGAAACAAAGGGAAAGGGAGTTCCAACTTTAAAGATTTGGACAAGTGAAAATATTGTACGGGTTCAAATAGCACAGATTATACAGGCTAATTTAAAGGAGATTGGTATCGATTCAAATATAGAGATTGTGGAGTGGGGAACATTTTTGAAGAAAACTTCAGAGGGTGCTCATGATATTCTTTTAACTACATGGATTTTAGGAGTTAGTGATATTGACACTGTTGTAACTACTCTTTTTCATTCAAATTCAGTTGGTGCAGAGGGAAATCGTTCATTTTATAAGAATAAAAAGTTGGATAAAATCATTGATTTAGCCCATAGTACAACTGATACTGAAAAACGTAAAGAGTACTATAAAGAGGCCCAAGAGATAATTTTAGATGAAAACCCAATTGTGCCGCTAGTTTACAAAATTGATGGTATTGGAATCAGTAAAAAAATTCAAAATTTTGAATATAATAGAGCTAGTATGAGAAATTACTATGAGAATATGAAAAAAGTAGATGTTAAATAACATCTACTTTTTTGTTATCATCTCTATTAAATCTTTTACAGTTTCATGTAGGTATTGACCTTTTAAGTAATCCATTTTTACATCTTCATAGACAAATTTTTTTATCTCTTTTGGTCTTTCAACAAAAATGTCTCCACATACCTCATAATTTTCTGATAGAGGTACAATAAATGGAACTTTAAACTCCTCAACTTCCATCAGTGGTTTTAAGAATTTCTCTCCTCTGGCTTTAGTTATAATAGCCATATCAAAATTTGGATTTAATTCACAAAATCTTTTTAAAACAGTTACATTCAATTGAAAGTCCATGCACCAAGGTTCTCCTGAAACCAGAAACTTTATCTCTTTATCTATCTCTCTTACAGTTTCAATCTCCTCTTCAGTCATAACTATTCTTGAATAGTTTTTAGGTATTCTATCTCTTTCGCTTTTTATTCCAGTTCCCATAAATGCATCAAAATTCATACCTGCTGAATAAAGTGTTTTCATATCCATCTTAATTCACCTCATAAATTTTTATTTATTTAGTATCTTACAATTTTTATATTCATTTTTTTGACCTAATCTATATGTACATGTTCCTGATAAAACTTTACATTTTATTGACATATAGTCATCACTCATTATACCAATAGAGTTTTCACACTCAAGAGTGGGATATTTTTCAACCATCTCTTTTTTCTCTTCTACAGTTATATAGTATTTTTCCATTTTTTACTTCTCCTACCTTTTCATTTTATAATATTTATCCCTTAATAGGAAATAGAAAGCTCCACTTAAAATATAGGCCATAGACATATAGTTTAAGGTATTTCTACCAAAATATTTTAGTCCTAATCCAACTAATAGACCACCAGTTATAAAGGAAAGAATATTCATAGCATAGTATTTCATCTTCCATGTTATCTCTCTATTCCCTCTTAAATAATGTCCAATTACAACACCTAAATCTGTCACTGTTCCAGTCATATGGGTAGTTCTGATAACCATACCTCTATAACGAATAAATAGACCATTTTGTAATCCTAAAGAAAAAGCAAGAATAAATACGAATAATACATCTGTATATAGATACATCTCTAAAACTTTAAGCAGTATACCTATAAATATGAAGGTATCCCCATATCTTTTTCTCAGTTCAAAATCTCTTCCTGAACCTATTATAATTCCAGAAACTATTGCTCCACTAAAAAAGGCGGATACCAATCCTATCATTATCTTTAAATGTGCTATATTATAATAAGCTAAATCTGTAGAGATTCTTGTTACACTTCCTGTTATATGGCTAGCTGTTAAAGAAAATTGTAGTATTGCAAACGCATTCATTCCTCCACCTAAAAAAGCTAATAAACTTATCCATAAAAACAGTTTTTTATTAATTTGTTCCATCTCTACCTTCTTCTTAGTACTTTATTTTAAATACTGCTTTCTTTAATTCTTTTGGTTCATTATCTTTTGAAATTAGAGGCATGTGTGGTTCATCTGGAAATACTATTAAAAAATTATCTTTATTCATATTCAGTCTATACTCCTCAGTTCCCTCTAAAACTTGGAAATCGCTCTCTTCATTATACTCTGTTTTCTCTTTTAAGTCACTTTTTAATGAATAACCAATCCCCTCTTCACCATCGATTACTATATGGATATCTATATATTTTTTGTGTCCTTCAAAGAAACACTCCTCTAAAACCTTAGTTTTGCATTCCTGAACATTAAAAAATACATTGTCTCCATCAATTTCATTTTTTCCTACTACCCCAGTTTTATAGCTCCCATTTTCTATAGCTTCTATAGCCATATCCAGTCCTTTAGAGATTCCCTTATAAAACTTTAATTCATCAATTTGTCCAAAGATCATTTACTAATCCCCCTTATTTTTATTTTCATCTTTTATGATATTCTAAATACCTTCATAAAGTCAAGCTATTATTTAATTTAGATTGATTTTTTTTGATAATTCTTTTATAATATAGTGTGAAGAAATATATTTAGAGGAGGATATTGTGTTACAAAAATTTAAAAGAAACTTTTCAATTATAGCACATATAGATCATGGTAAATCCACTGTAGCTGATAGACTACTTCAAGCTACTGGTACTGTTACCGAAAGAGAAATGAAAGAACAACTTCTTGACTCAATGGAGTTAGAAAGAGAAAAAGGAATTACTATAAAAGCTCAAGCAGTTACATTAAAATATACTGCTAAAGATGGAAATGAGTATGAATTAAACCTTATTGATACTCCTGGGCACGTTGACTTTATCTATGAGGTTTCACGTTCACTATCCGCTTGTGAAGGAGCTCTTCTAGTTGTAGATGCCGCTCAAGGAGTTGAAGCACAAACTCTTGCTAACGTTTACTTAGCTCTTGAAAACAGTCTTGAGATTGTTCCAGTTATCAATAAAATAGACTTACCTGCTGCAGATGTAGAGAAAGTTAAAAATGAAATTGAGGATATTATTGGATTACCTGCTGATGATGCAGTTTTAGTTTCAGCTAAAGCTGGTATCGGAATTGATGAACTTTTAGAAGCTATTGTTGAAAGAGTTCCAGCTCCTACTTTTGATGAAGAAGCTCCTTTAAGAGCTATGATTTTTGACTCTTTATTTGATGACTATCGTGGTGTTATAACTTATGTTAAAGTTCTTGATGGATCAATTAAAAAGGGTGATAAAATTAAAATCTGGTCAACTGGTAAAGAGTTTGACGTTCTTGAGTGTGGTATTTTTGCACCAACTAAAAAAGAGCAACCAGAGCTAAGTTCTGGATCTGTTGGATATATTATAACAGGTATTAAAACTATTCAAGATACGCAGGTAGGAGATACTATTACTCATGCAAAAAGACCTTGTGCAGAGCCTTTAGATGGATTTAGACCCGCTCAATCAATGGTGTTTGCTGGTTTATATCCAATATCTACAGATGACTATGAGGATTTGAGAGAAGCCTTAGAAAAACTTCAGTTAAATGACGCTTCTTTATCATTTATTCCTGAAACATCTCTTGCTTTAGGATTTGGATTTAGATGTGGATTCCTTGGATTATTACATATGGAGATTATTGTTGAAAGACTTAGAAGAGAGTATGATATTGACCTAATTTCAACTTCTCCTTCAGTTGAGTATAGAATCACTTTAGAAGGAAAAGAAACTTATGTTATCGATAACCCTTGTGATTTCCCTGAAGGTGGAAGAGCTAAGTTCTGTGTTGAGGAACCATATATCAAAGGAAGTATTCTTACTCCAAAAGATTATGTTGGAAATGTTATGGAACTTTGCCAAGAAAAAAGAGGAACTTACATTGATATGAAGTACATAGATGATAACAGAACAATGGTAATCTATGAATTACCTCTTGCAGAGATTGTTATCGACTTCTATGACAAATTAAAATCAAGAACTAAAGGATATGCTTCATTTGAATATGAGATGATTGGATATAAAGAATCCTCTCTTGTTAAAGTTGACATTCTTGTTTCTGGAAATGTTGTTGATGCCTTTTCGTTTATAGCTCATACTGACCATGCTGCGTCAAGAGGAAGAGCTATTTGTGAAAAGCTAAAAGAGATTATTCCTAGACAACAATTTGAAGTTCCTATTCAAGCTGCATTAGGTGCAAAAATAATAGCTAGAGAAACTATTAAAGCATATAGAAAGAACGTTCTTGCTAAGTGTTATGGTGGAGATATCACTAGAAAGAAAAAACTTCTAGAAAAGCAGAAAGAAGGAAAGAAAAGAATGAAGCAGATTGGAAATGTTGAGATACCACAAGAGGCATTTGTATCTGTTCTTAAACTTAATGATTAATTTAGTTTTAGGTGAGCTATGGGCTCACCTTTTATCTTTTTTGAGGAGGGATTTTATATTCTATGAAAAAACTACACTTTATTTTAAAAAGAGTTTTTCCTGATATTTTAAGTATTTTAATTTTTTTATCTGGAACACTTATTATGTTTTCAAACTCATCAAGGCTAGATTTAAGATACATAAAGTTTATCTACTCTATACTGCCTGGAGATATAATAACTCTTTCCCATCTTTCATCCAATATAATTGGAACTTTTCTTCTTATATTGGCCTATGGTATCTATAGACGATTGGACAGTGCTTATTATCTATCTGTTATATCCTTTATCTTTGCGATATTCTTTAGTTTTTTTAAAGGATTTAACTATTTGGAAGCCGCTTTTTTTAGCTTCATTCTTATTTTACTAATCCCTTCAAAAGATAGATTTTATAGAAAATCCTCTATCTTAAAGGATAAACTATCTATTAGTTGGGTTCTTTTCACACTATTTGTGATTTTATTAAGTATATTTTTTGGATTTTATTCCTTTAAGACAGTGGAATATAAGAGAGAGGTATGGTGGCATCTAGTTTTAAATAGACACTATACTATCTTTTTAAGAAATAGTTTTATATCTCTATCTATATTCTGTATCTTTTTAGTTTTTAATTTTTTTAATACTGTTTTAAGTGTTGAAAAAGTTCCAAGTTCTAAAGTTATAAATGAAATAAAAAAAATAATTAAATCAAGTGATAATAGCTACGCTTCTTTAGCTTTATTACCTGATAAATCAATTCTTTTTGATAAAAGTAAAAGCTCATATATCATGTATGGAAATACATCTGGTAATCTGATATCTATGGGTGACCCAATTGGAGATAAAACTCATTTTCGTGAAATTATACAGGACTTCTATCGAATAGGAAAACAGAGTGGAAAAAATATAGCTTTCTATGAGATATCTAAAGATCATCTCTCTGAATACTTGGAGTTAGGGCTTAAAATAATTAAAATAGGAGAGGAAGCCATAGTGCATTTAAAGGATTATGATATCTCAACTCCTCTGTATAAAAAGATTAGATACACATTTAATAAATTTGAAAAATTAAATTTTACCTTTACAGTTGTAGATTCTATTGATGGAATTGAATCTCAGTTGGAAGAGGTTTCTAATAATTGGTTAAAAAATAAGAAAACTAAAGAGAAGGGCTTCTCTTTGGGAAACTTTAACTTAGATTATCTTAGAAACTTTAAAATAGCTCTTTTATATAATGAGAAAAATGAGTTAATAGCCTTCTCTAATCTTTTGACAACTGATAATAAAAATGAAGTTGCTATTGACTTAATGAGATATGTTGAATCTGCTCCTTCTGGAACTATGGAGTATTTATTTATAAAAATAATAAACTGGTCGAAAGAAAATGAGTATGAACGTTTTAGCTTAGGAATGGCTCCTTTAGCTGGAATATATGGTGGGGATTTAGCACCTCTATGGAATAGACTCAGTGTTTTTCTATTCAATCATGGTGGTAACTTCTATAATTTTGAAGGATTAAAACAATTTAAAGATAAATTTGCACCTCAATGGGAATCTAAATATTTAGCATACTCTGGGCATTTTAATTTGGCATCTCTACTTAAAGATATAGCCCTTTTAATCTCTGGAGGGATACTTGGGATTTTCACTAAAAAATAGAGGAAGGAGGTTGATTATAATCAACCTCCTTTATATTTTTATCTATGAAAAAAAGGAGAGATTAACAATCTCTCCTTTTAAAATCTTAGTTAGCTTTTTCAGCGTAAACTGAAACTTGCTTCTTGTCTCTTCCTAATCTCTCGAACTTTACGTATCCATCGATTAATGCGAATAGAGTATGATCTTTTCCACATCCCATGTTGTTTCCAGCGTGGAATCTGTTTCCTCTTTGTCTTACGATGATGTTTCCAGCTTTTACAACCTCTCCATCATACTTCTTAACTCCAAGGTAATTTGGATTAGAATCTCTTCCGTTCTTAACAGAACCTTGTCCTTTTTTCTTCGCAAATAATTGTATATTTAATGTAAATAGCATCTAAATTTCCTCCTTCTCTACAAGCTTTATGTGTTTAGGATAACCCTTAGATAGTTCTTTCAACATCAATACCATCGTATCTAACAATACATGAACCTCTTTTTCTTTATCCGAAAAATCCATCCCTCTCATATCAACGTCTAAGTACCCATCGGAGTCAATTTCAAACTTTGGCATAATATCCAAAATCTCTTGCAATCCTCCTAAAGGGAATTGCATTGCCATGGAAATTGCAGCACAAACAATATCTTGTCCATACTCAGCATATTCAGCATGACCATTGGCTCTGTATCTAACTACTTTACCATTTTTTTTAAATATTTCAATCTTTGTCATAAATTAATTATGCATTGATTGCAGTAACTTTGATCTCAGTGAAAAGTTGTCTATGACCTTTTTTCTTGTGATATCCAGTTTTTGGCTTGTATTTGAAGTTAACAACTTTAGCTCCTTTACCTTGAGCAACAACCTCTGCTACTACTTTAGCACCCTCTACAACAGGAGTTCCAACTTTAACGTCTCCATTGTTTGACACTAAAAGAACCTCTGTTAATTCTACAGTTGTGTTAACCTCAGCATTTAGTTTTTCAACTCTTAATACTTCACCTACTGCAACTTTGTACTGTTTTCCTCCAGTTTTTATAACTGCGTACATTCTAACACCTCCAAAAGTATAAAGATCGCTAGATTCGGTTGCTGACGACCTTATCCAAGCTTAATCTACTGTTTATTTTATCATTTTATATATAATTTGTCAACTAATTTATTTTAACCACTCTTGTGATACTGGTGATCCATTTCTAAAGATTGTAATTTTCTCTAACTCGCCTTTAGGTGTGTAACTTCTCCACTCTCCATTTTGAAGTCCTCCTGCAAGTCTTCCTTTCTCTCTAACCTTTCCATTGTCCCAGTATGCTATCCATTCTCCATTTCCACCTTTAAAATCCTCTTGGTGTAATATTTTTCCACTGTTGTCATACCAAGTTGCAGGTCCTGAAACTCTTCCACCTGCATATGTTATTCTAGAACGAATATTTCCTGTACTTCTATAATAACTCTCCTGTACTCCATTTTTTACACCATCTACATACGCTTCTTTTAATCCAACTCTTCCAGCTTCTGAGTACCAAGTTTTATATCCATTTAATTTTCCACCTCTATACTCCTCAGTATAGTGTTTATGAACTCCTACTACTGCGGCAAATGTCCCTGTAAAAGGCACTGTGGAATTCCCATTATAAGCCAATTTATTTCTAACCTGTTTCTTTGCTATATTAACCTGATCAATACCATTTAGTGTAATCTCAGTTACTGCACTCTCTGCCAGAGCTACATTCTGCCCTGTATGAATTATATCGGTTTGGGGTATAAACTCTCCCTCTGACATAGTCGATATACTCACATCATACGCTTGTTTTGGTACTGTAGGTAATAAAATACGCTCCTCATCACTCATTCTTTTTTCTAAAGGAGTACATCCTATCAAACTTAACAATATAATTCCTACTACTATCTTCATCTTTTTCATACTCATATTTCTCCTAATAAGATTTTATATAAAAAATAAAGCCAAGGAATTTTTATAAAATTTCTTGACTAATTTGTTTCTTATTGATAGGCATTAAATAAGCCGGGTTTTGTATTTGTCAATCATTTATCTAGAGCTATAATTGCTTATAGCTTCAAGCAACTTACCCTGAGAGAGGACGAGCAACCCCTATTTCTCTCCTATTTAGTCTTGCTCCAAAGGGGGTTTACCTAGCTTCTTTAGTCTCCTAAAGAACTGGTGGTCTCTTACACCACCTTTTCACCCTTACTGCAAAAAACAGCGGTCTATTTTCTGTGGCACTTTCCTTAAAGTTTCCTTTAGTAGCCGTTAGCTACCCTTTTGCTCTGCGGAGCCCGGACTTTCCTCTTGCTAATGCAAGCGATTAACTCTAATACCTATCATTTCTTAACTTATATTTTCTCTTTTTTCTTTTTACCTGTATTATTCTAATAGATAATACTAAAAATGTCAACACAATTCCTAAAAATACCTTAGTTTTTAAAGTCATCTGTTCTAAATCTTTACTATCTTCTTGAGAATCAGATACTGTTACAAAGACTTCTTGCATTCCTTCAACTAAATTTATTGCCACAAGACCCTCATCTTTTTCCCCCACATACTCCTCAACATTTGTCAATAGTAGAGATAAATCTGAAGATATATCCTCTGGATTTAAATCTTGAGATATCTTTAACTGAACTTTTAATACACCATTTTCATTTTCATTATTTTTAACTAAATTTATTATTACTGTTTTTTCTTGATCCTCTACTTCAAATCCCTCATTTTCCTCTAAGGTGTTCAAATATAGCTTATTTCCTGTTTTATCTTCAAAATTTTCTATTGTTTCTGTTAATTTTGTTTTAGTTTCTTCAGAAAAAACATTTCTATAATCATTTATTTTTCCAAGGACCAAAGTAGAAAGTATTAATGTACCTGTTATAACTTGTTTTAGCATTGTCTGTTCTCCTTACATTTTTTCAAATACTGGACCGTCATTAAAAATTGTGATATCTATTTCAAACTCTTTCTTTATTAAGTTTTCCAATAGGTTTGAAAATATCCACTCACTTTCAAAATGACCTATATCAATTAGATTGAAGTTCTCTTCTCGTGCATCCATAGCTTCATGATATTTTATGTCTCCTGTAATTAGAACTTGTGCCCCTGATTTTTTGGCTTTTCTCCAATAAGATGCCCCTGCACCACTGATTATTGCTACTTTTTTTATCTCTTTATTTTCATCTGATTTCACTACATTTATACTGTGCAATTTTAGTTTTTCTTTCAACAGCTCAGATATTTTTTCTAATTTTAAAGGTTCTTCCAACTTATAAACTCTTCCAATTCCGTATTCTCTTCCATTATTTTCTAAAGGATCCAATATTTTCCCTGACTTTAATCCCAATACATTTTCACCTAAAAAATCATTTAATCCAGATTTTCCTGAATCCAAATTGGTATGCATTGAATAAACTGATATTCCATTTTCGATTAATTTTATTATTTTTCTTCCTATTAAACTGTCACTTGATATATTTTTTAATGGCTTAAATATTGCTGGATGGTGCGTTATAATAAGGTTAGCTCCCACCTCAATAGCTCTATCTATAACTTTTTCTGTGAGGTCTAAAGACAATAAAACCCCATTGATTTTAGAATCTCTTCTTCCTATCAATAGCCCTACATTGTCCCAATCCTCAGCTAAAAAAGCTGGAAATTTTTCTTCTAAAAAGTTTATCAGTCTACTTAGTTTCATATTTTTAAACTTCTTCCTCCTCCTAGAGATATCTTTGTTAATGCTTCCTCAAATAAAGGCTCTCCCTCTCCTCTTTTTAAGTCCAACTCATTTTCAATCTCAAATAGAGACTCTCTTTTATCTCCAACCAATCCATAGTATCTCTTTAAAATCTCCTCTTCAACTTGAGATAACTTTTTAGGAACTGAAGTAAAATCAAGTTTTTCAACCTCATTTATCTTCTCCTCAATTATTTCAGATTTCTCATCTAGAGGTATCTCATCCACTTGCTCTTCCTCAAGCTCTGCCACTATTTCATGTTCTATTAACTCCTCTTTTCTCTTAGCAAAGTACCCTTTATACATGTACTTTTCTGTTTCAACTCTCTCATCTATGAACAGAAGCATCTCTCTTCTAACCCATAGTTTTATATATTCTAACACATCTCCATTAGATGGTCTATACTCTTCTAAAGCTTTTATAACTCCTATATTTCCCTCTTGTATCAAATCCAAGTAATCAATTCCTGCAATTAGATAGTCAAAAGCTATATTGGCAACCTCTCTTAAGTTTCCTTCCACTAATTTATGAGAACTTTCCTCCTCATCTAAAGTCTCCATAAGGTCATTTATCTCCTCTTTTGAAAGTGGTTGAATATATGATATCTCCTCTAAATATTCTCCAACAATCCCCTCTACAACATAGCTATTCTCTTCAACTTTTTCCTCTTTTCTAATATCTACGCTTTCAAGTTCCAACTTCAATCCTGGATTACTTTTTAAAAACTTTATAAAATCTTTATCTTCAATACAATTTGCTAATATCTCTTTTTCGAACTCTCTTACTTTCATGTCTGTCCCCTTTTTATTTTATTAATATAAAATGGGGGTATTAACCACCCCCATATTATCTTATACTTTAAAATCCTCAAGTTTCTTTCTTCTACTTGGATGTCTTAACTTTCTAAGTGCTTTTACCTCTATCTGTCTGATTCTCTCTCTTGTTACCTTAAATATTTTTCCAACCTCTTCCAAAGTCTTAGGCGCACCATCATTTAATCCATATCTAAAGATTAAAACTTGTTCCTCTCTACTACTTAAAGTTTTTAAAACATCATTTAACTGCTCTCTAAGTAAAGTTCTATTTGTTAACTCATAAGGATTTTGCATTTTGTTATCCTCAACGAAATCTCCTAACTCACTATCCTCTTCACTTCCTACTGGTGTTTCTAGTGAGATTGGGTCTTGGTTCATCTCTTGGATACTTTTTATCTTTTCAACTTCCATCCCTAATCTATCTGCTAAAACTTCTGGAGTAGCATCTTTTCCTGTTTCTTGAAGGTAAATTCTAGCCTCTTTTTTAATTTTATTGATTGTTTCTATCATATGAACTGGAATACGTATTGTTCTTCCCTGGTCAGCTATTGCTCTTGTAATAGCTTGTCTTATCCACCAAGTTGCATAAGTAGAGAACTTATACCCCTTACTATATTCAAATTTTTCAACAGCTTTCATCAATCCTATATTTCCCTCTTGAATTAAGTCTAGCAGTTTTAATCCTCTATTTGTATGTTTTTTAGCAATACTTACAACCAGTCTAAGGTTCGCTTCTATAAGTTGTTGTTGTGAGTATTCGTCTCCCTCTAATGCTGCCTTAGCGTAACCTAACTCCTCCTCATGAGTAAGTAATGGAATCTGTCCAATCTCTCTTAAATACATTTTAATTGGCTCATCTACTTCCATTTCACCAGTTATACTAAACAGATCATCATTCACTAGGTCATCTTCACTAACCTCTTCTATATCATCAGGATTGAAATCAAAGTCCTCTGAATACTCCGTTCCCTTTTCATCCTCATCATCATCTTCCTCTAATTCAACAACAGGTCTCTTTACTATTGGAGTTATAACTTTTTTTATATCTTTTTTACCTTCGTCTCTTCTCTTAATACTTTCCTGTTTTTTGATCTCTTCTTGGGAAATTATCTTTATTCCCTGCTCTGTCATACCATTTATTAAAAACTCTATTCTTTCTGGTGGAAAATCTGAACTTAATTGGCTATTGATCTCTTCATAGCTTATTACTTTATTTTCCATTGCCTTTCTTAATAAAGCTAAAACCTTTTCATTTTTTATAAACTCCTTCATTAGTTGAAGCCTCCTCTATTGAATAATTATCTTTCAAAATTTTAAGCATTGATATTTTTAAACTCATTATACAATGCACGAAGGTCATTGAACTCGATATGTTGTTTCAATTTATCCTCTATTTTCTTTAGCTTAATATGTTTTAATAAGTTACTTCTCTCTTTTAATGCTTCTTTTAATTCTAATATAAACCATGACATAAAAATAATTTGAAACCCCTTTTCAATATCTAATTTATTTGAAAAATCATCTATAGAAAGTAAGGATATATTTACCAACTCCTTTTCCTCTTCTTGTGTAAGATTTCCTGTTAGAATTATATCTTTTATTATATTTGTACTCTTTTCTGCATTCTCTTGTAAAAATTCTATATATTGAAATATTTTTTTTCCTAAACTACTTATAATCTCTTTATCTTTAAAGTCTATAAAATACTCATTATGCGAAAGAATCAATGCCAATGTCAACTTCTCCAGGTTATATAGTCCTTTTTCGTCTAAATCTTTCGTTTCCTCTTTTTTTTCATAAGTATTTTTTATTCTTTTTTTGTTATTTGTTATTAAAATTGTCTTAAGTATATCTAAATCAATATTTAGTGATTTACTTAATTTATCAATATATAAACTTTTTTCTAAATCACTATCCAAACATTGAAAAAACTCTTTAAATCTATTTATAAAGTTTTGTTTTGACATATGATCTTCTAAACTATATTCTGAGGAATATCTCAGATATAGATAGTCAAATGCCTCTAAAGACTCTTTTACAACTTTTAAAAATGCCTCTTTTCCATATTTTTTTAGATAATCATCTGGATCTTTAGCATCTTTATAGGATAAAACTCTAATGTTAAATCCCTCTGATTTTAATATCAGTATAGACCTCTCTGTCGCTTTCTGTCCTGCTTCATCCATATCAAATGATAAAATAACATTGTTTGTATATTTTTTCAACAGCTGTGCTTGCTCCTCTGTTAAAGCAGTTCCTAAGGGCGCTAAAGCCACATCAAAGCCATAGGAATGGGCTGACAGAACGTCCATATATCCTTCCATTAAAATGGAGTAATTTTTCTTTTTGATATTACTACCTTTTTGAATAAAACCATAAAGATTCCGTCCCTTTGTAAAAATAGGGGTCTCTTGAGAGTTAATATATTTAGGAATCTCCTTACTATCCTCTAATGATCTACCTCCAAACGCTATAATTTTACCTGCCACTGAGTATATAGGAAAAATTATTCTATTTCTAAATGTGTCATAGATTCCTTTTTCGTTCTCTTTGGCCAATCCTAAAATAAATATCTTTTCCTTTTCAAACCCCTTTGTTATCAGATAGTCATAAAGCCCAGTCCAACTACTTGGTGCATATCCTATCTCATTTTCTTTTATTAACTTTGGGTTTATCTTTCTTTTTGATAGATATTCTAAGGCATTTCTAGCTGTATTTTTAAATATCTCATCTTTGTAATAGTTATGAGCTTCCTCCATAATCTCGTAGTACTCTTTATTTTCATTAACCTTATTATTTCCTACTTTTTTTATTGGAATATTATATTTTTTTGCTAACTCTTCCACTGCTTCAACAAAAGATATTTTTTTATATTCTGAATAGAATTTTATAGGGTTTCCACCAGCACCACATACAAAACATTTACAGATGTTTTTATTGGGGCTCACTACAAATGATGGGTTATTGTCTTGGTGAAATGGACACAGGCCTTTATAGTTGGCTCCTGTTTTTTTTAAATCAACAAACTCTCCTACAACTTCCTCAATATGTAATTGTTGTAACAATAAATCAATATCTTCTGATTTATATTTCATTAATATTCTCCTAATCTCTTAGATTTTTAAGTAAAAAATATTTAAGAGCAAACCGCTCTATCCTAAATTATATTATATTTCTGGTAAATATGCAATTTTTTTTTAAAATAAAAAGAAGGATTTTCAATATCCTTCTTTAAACTTTTTAATTTTCTGTATCTTGAGTACTTAACTCAATCTCTTTCAATGCTTCTTGAGCTTTTGCGTTTACATAATCAGTTTTCACTTGATTTTCAAACTCTTCAAAAGTAGCTTTTTTCTCATCTACTTGAGAGTCTTTTCTATAGATTATAAAATCTTTTTGATCTTTTACAAATCCTACTTCTCCTAACTTAGAGTCATATACAGCCTTAGCTAGTTCCTCATTGTATCCTAGTCCAGGTATGTATCCCTCTTCAGTTATTCCATCTATCTTTTCAGAGAAAACAATATCTTTATCATTTTTCAAATCTTCAAAAGTTATTGTTTTATTACTTAAATCTTTTACTATTTCAGAAACTTGGCTATCTTTTGAGTTTAATGTCTCCTCTGAAGGTTCAGGAGTTATTAGAATATGGCTAGCTGTAACTGTTCCATTTTTCTCATCCTTAGCTTCAACAAAGATTATATGATATCCAAACTGAGTTTTTACAACCTCAGGGTATACCTCTCCTGCAACACCTGCAAATGCCGCATCCTCAAAAGGTTTTACCATATCCCCTTTTTTGAAAGTTCCTAAAGCTCCTCCATTTGGTCCACTTGGTCCATCAGAGTACTCTTTAGCCATCTCTGCAAAGTTCTGATTATTTACTTTTTTTAGTACATCTTCAGCTTTTGCTTTTGCTACCTCTTCATCAGCTTCAGTAGGTTGCACTTTTAAAATTGCTATATTTGCATCTGCACTTTTCAATGTGTCATAGTTTAGTTGATTCTCTTCAAAAAACTCTTTTAAATCATTTTGAGTATAAGTAACATCAGCTTTTAACTTATTGTAAAGTTCTTTTACCGCATTGGCAACTTGAAGGTCTAGTGGTAATGCTGTGTCCACTTTAATCCCTTTAGCTTCCGCTGCTTTTAAAAGTTTTATCTCTGATTCAATTGAAGATTTTGCTAACTCCTTAGCTTGAGCTAAATCACCTTTTGTCATAGCTAATGTATTTAATACTCTCTTAGCATACTCCACATTGTTTACTTTAACTCCATCAAATTCAAACTCCTCTTTCTCTACATAAGGGTCTAAACTCTTATCTAAATCTACAAGATTCATCTTAGCTCTAGCTTCAGACATATCCTCAGCATAAACTTCAGCACCTTTTTGAGCCTTTAAAGCTTGCTCAATCTGAGCCTTTACTTCATCTAATGGTTTTCCTTGGAACATTGTATACTTATAGTCTGAGTAATACTCATCAATCTCTTCAGGAGTAATTTTTACACTTCCAGTTATAGCTTCAGAAACTTTTTGAAGTATCAAACTTTCTTTTATCTCTTTCTCTAAAGCTTTTGTAGTATATCCCTGGCTTAAAAGTGCACTTTTAAACTGCTCTTTATCTGGAAAAGACGCTTTTATCTGATCCATTTGAGCATCTACTTCTGAACTAGAAACTTTAATCTTTAATTTATCAGCCATTTCCAATAGAAGATTTCTATTGATAACCTCATTAAAAGCTATTGTATTCATAAGCTCAGGGTCTATATTAGCCCCTAAATATCTTTTATAATTCTCTGACATGATAGCCATAGATCTATGAGCTTCCATCAGACTAACTTTCTTCCCATTTAACTTAAACGCCAGTTGTGAGTTAGCTGAAGTATTCTTAAATGACATTGCATAACCAGCTATTAAACTTATTAAAAAGAATATTGTTACTACCCAAATTACTGGCTTCATGTTTTTTCTAAACTTCCTAATTGCCATATTTAACCCCTCCGAAAAGTTTTGTAAGATTTAATTACTTTGTATCTAAACCATATTTTCTAATTTTCTCATATAGCGTTGTTCTTCCAATTCCTAAAAGCTTAGAAGTCTCTTGCTTGTTCCATCTTGTCTTTTGTAAAGCCATAGCTATTACAACTTTCTCAACTTCATCCAATGCATAGATCTCTTGCTCTAATATATTTTTTAAAGGTCCTACTCCGATAACTGTTTTATTTTCAACTGTATCAGATTTCATTTTTATCTCTAATGGCAGATCCTCAACGTCGATATTTCTATCGTTACATAGAATAACCATTCTTTCTATCATATTTTTTAACTCTCTGATATTTCCAGGATATGAGTATTCCATAAGGTATTTCATAGCATCTCCAGAGATAACTGGAATCTCTCTTCTTAAATCTTTTACTATTTTGTTTAAGAAGTAGTTTGCTAACATTGGGATATCATCTTTTCTATCTCTTAAAGGTGGAACTTCAATAGGGAATGCTGTCAATCTATGGTATAGATCTTTTCTGAACTTTCCTTTTTCTGTCTCCTCTTTTAAATCTTTATTAGTTGAAACTATAAATCTAACGTCAACTCTTCTTGATTTGTTTCCTCCAACTCTTCTGAACTCTCCATACTCAATAACTCTTAAAACTTTATATTGAGCTTTTAAATCCATTGCTGAAATCTCATCAAGGAACACAGTTCCTCCATCAGCCTCTTCTAAAATTCCTTTTTTACTTGTTGTAGCTCCTAAAAAAGCTCCTCTCTCATAACCGAAAAGTTCTCTTTCGATTAAATCCTCAGGTAATGAAGCACAAGAGATTGTGATATAGTTCTCTTTTCTTCTGTCACTTTTTTTGAATATCTCTTTAGCTATTAACTCTTTTCCTACTCCATTTTCTCCTGTTATTAAAACAGTTAAATCACTTTCAGCCACTTTTTCAATTAGGTTCTTTACCTCTTTAATTCTAGCTGATTGACCAATTATCTCATTTTCGTCCTCAGTGTCAGAAAGTTTTTCCTCTAATTTTCTTTTCTCTTTTACAATCTCTAAGTTTCTTAAAGCTGGTATCATTATTCTGTTCATCTCTTTAACATCTACTGGCTTTAATAGGTAATTATAGATATCCGCTTCCTTCATCTCTTGGATTAAAGTTTCATTCTCTTCGTCCAATAATCCGATAACTACGAAGTCCTTTCCTATTCCATTTAACTTTCTCTTAGCCTCTGAAAAGTTGAACCAAGTTAAATACTCGTCTAGTAAAACTACATCGAAGTCACTCTCTCTTAACATATCTAAAGCATCTAATAAATTATTAAATGTTATTATTTCATAAACTTCTGATAAAGCTTTTCTTACTTGCTTTAAAGTTTCTTTTCTTTCTGAAACTACTAATATTGATTTTTTCATCATATTCCTCCTACTTTCTATTTTCGATAACAATGTATTATAATTGATATTTTGTTATTTTTCAAGACTTTTTTGAAAAATTCTGTTCTAGTTTATTTCAAAGAGTTTCACTCTAAACATTAGTTCTAATTTTTTCTATTTTTTCCTTTTTAATTCCACTATATTTTATATCTTATGTTATTTTTTTATATAAACTATTTTAACATAGACTTTAAAAACAGATTATAAAACATTTCAATCTCTTTAGAGATATTGATTGTAGCATATTTTTCAACCATTTTTTTATAGCTCTCTTCATCTACAACATCAATTCCTGTCTGTGTTATTAAATATAATAGTAGAGTTGTCAAAGATGAGCTTAACATTGTTCTTATTTTTTCTATTTCACTTCTGTACTCCTCTTTAATATGCTCCTTATTAGTATTTAGAAATTCACTAAATATAATATCTCTTTTCATATACTCATCATATGTTAAGTTTATCTCTCCATTTTCATATATTTTAGCGAATAAAAATAGATTGTATCTGTCATCTTTCAGTGTTAATCTTCTTCTAACAATCATTTTTAATTTTTCTTCAAAAGGGATATCCAAATCTCCTACCTCTTTTAAAAACTCTTTTCTGCTTATTACAGAGTTATCCATTATCTCTAATAGTAGCTCCTCCTTGCTTTTAAAATAGTAGTAAAATCCACCTTTTGCCATTCCTAAAACATTTGCTATATCCTCTATTTTTGTGTTTCTAATTCCATTAGCTGCAAATAAAATAGTTGCAGTCCTCTTTATACGATCTCTTTTCGTCACATTCTCACGTCCTTAGTCTTTTTTAAAATTTAAAAATATTAAATATATCATTAGCTGTTGCAAATATAATTAATCCAAATAACATTAACATTCCAATAGTGTGAACTCTTTCCTCTAGTTTTTTATCAACTTTTATTCCAACCAGTTCTAAAATTACAAATATGATTCTACCACCGTCTAAAGCTGGGAAAGGTAAGAGATTAAAGATTCCCACATTTACAGATAGTATAGCTAATAGCCACAATAAAATTCCAGAACTTCCACTTCTACTTGCATCTCCAACCACTTTTACAATTCCAACAGGACCACTTATATCTTTAGCTTTCACTTTACCTGTTATAAGCATCTTAACTCCACCTAGAGTGTCTTCAAAAACTCCTATAAAAATTTTAAATGATTGCTTAACACCGTCTACTAACCCATATCTCTCAAATTTATACTCTGGAATTATACCCATTATAGGAGCTCTACCCTCCTCCATCTTAGTCAATGGTACTGTCAATGATAAATTCTTTCCATCTCTTTCTACCATAACATCTAGAGTATCTCTATTTTTAGAGTCCTTTGAAATTGTCTCTCCTATTTGAGCCCATGTGGATATCTTTGTTCCATCAATCTCTTTTATAACATCTTTCTCTTTTAAAACAGATGATGCTTTTGCCTCTTTAATTATATTTCCAACTATTGGATTTGTGTTTTGTATAGCTTTTCCACTGGCAAAAGTTATTCCAAATATCACTATTAGAGCCAGCATAAAGTTCATAAAAACTCCTGCAAACAAAACTACAAATCTTGCCATTGGTGGTTTACTATTAAATCCATTTTCAACTTTACTTCCAACTTCCATTCCATCGATATTTACAAATCCACCAACTGGGATAACTCTTATTGAGTATAGAGTCTTTCCATTGTAATAGGAATATAGTTCTGGCCCCATTCCAATTGCAAACTCTGAAACAGGCATTCTAAAAAATCTAGCAGCTAAGAAATGTCCTAACTCATGTATAAAAATTATTAATCCCAGTAATAGTAGTGCTATTATTATATCCATTATTCCTCCTGTTATAAAATTTTGCTCACAATTTCAAAGACCTCATTTGATATTTCATCTATCGTTTTTAGTCTTTCGTTTTCCACACATTTTATCTCTAACCAAGAGTATTTTTTAGATATTTCACATGCGTTTTCGTGAGATTTTTTTAGATATTCAGCATTTTTCTCATGAATATCTTTTACTGTATCGCCAGTTATTTTATTCTTTCTTTCAGCCATTAACTTTTGAGCTGTTTCTGTTGGCATATTTAGAAAAATTACCAGATCAGGTCTTGGAATCTCCATTTTATTATATTCTAAATCCTCTAACCAACAAAGATATCTCTCCTTTTCTTCCCTGTCACTTATTTTTGATGCCTGATGAACCATATTTGAAGTTGTGTATCTATCAGTTACAATAATTCCACCTCTATTATAGAAGTTTCCCCAATCTTTTTTATATGAAGCATATCTATCTATTGCGTACATTGCCGAAGCTGGATATGGGTTCACTTTCTCTGCATCTGTTCCAAACTCTCCCGCTAAATACATCTTAACTGGTTCACATGCAGGACTATCATAGTTTGGAAATGATATTTTTTTTATATTTTCAAATTTTTGAGACAACTTTTCAAATAAAAGAGCTGTCTGTGTCTCTTTTCCACTTGAATCTGTTCCCTCTATCACTATAAGTTTTCCTCTTTTAATCTCTTCCATAACTGTCATATACCCACTTTCTTGTTTCATTATCCACTTTTTTTATTATCTCTAAATTATCTGCCTCTTTAGGCTCATGTTGTTTCATAGCTTTTTCTATTATTTCATATATCTGTAAAAATTTTATTTTCCCTTTTAAAAATAGCTCCACTGCTACTTCATTAGCTGAGTTAAACACACATGGCATTGTCTTTCCAACTTTTCCAGCGTAAAATGCTAACTCTACACCTTTAAATACAGTACTATCAACTTGATCAAAAGTTAGCTCTTTCAATCTTTTTAAATCCAATCTCTCCAATTCGCTACTTGCCTCTCTATTTGGATATGTAAAAGCATATTGAATAGGTAGCTTCATATCAGGAACTCCTATTTGTGCAATGATTGAACTATCTACAAACTCCACCATAGAGTGAATTATACTTTGAGGATGTACCAATACCTCTATATTTTCATAATCTACACCAAATAACATATGCGCTTCAATAACTTCCAATCCTTTATTAACTAAAGTTGATGAGTCTATTGTTATCTTCTTTCCCATTGCCCAGTTTGGATGTTTTAGAGCTTGCTCCACTGTTACATCTTTTAATTCATCCAGTGTTTTTCCTCTAAATGTTCCACCGCTTGCTGTTATAATTAAAGTTTTTACCTCTTTTGAACCACTTCCCTGCATACTCTGAAACAGTGCCGAATGCTCACTATCCACTGGTATAATCTCAGCTTTTGGATACTCCTTCAAAAGATTGTTTATATACTCTCCAGCGGCTACCATAGTCTCCTTATTCGCTAAGGCAACTCTTTTTTGCTTTTTAATTGCTTCCACCGTGGCTTCAATTCCAACAGCTCCACTTATAGCTGTTAAAACAATATCAGCTTCATCTAAAGCTCCCATACTTTTTAAACCATCATCACCAAAATAGATGACTTTTTCTGGATACATTCTTTTTAAAATCTCCGCTTTATCCTCATTACCTATACAGATATACTTTGGATTAAATTTTTCAATCTGCTCTTTTAATAACTCAAAGTTCGAATAACCAGATATTCCCAAAACTTGGAACTCTTCCCTTTTTGCATCTATAACTTTTAGCGCATTTGTTCCAATACTTCCAGTAGATCCCAAAATAGTTATCTTCTTCATTTTCCTCTCCTTAAACTACACGTATTTCTTCTAAAAAAATGGTAGCTTTTTAAGCTACCTTATTTCTAAATAAATTTTAATAAATAATATACAACTGGAACTACAAACAGCATACTATCAAAACGATCAAGTATCCCTCCATGCTCTCCTAATAACTTACCAGAGTCTTTAATTTTAAACTCTCTTTTGAACATAGACTCACCCAGATCACCAATCTGAGCTACAATACTGATTAAAAATCCAAATAATAAAACTATTAAAGTGTTTACTTCAGTTCCAAAAATATTAAAATATCTGTTGATTAAATAGATGGCACCCATTGTGAATACAGTTCCTCCAATAGAGCCTTCTATAGATTTTTTAGGACTTATTGAACTAAATCCTTTTTTAAATATTTTTCTTCCTATTCCCATTCCTACAAAATATGCAAATGAGTCACAAACCCATACCAATATTTGAATTGTTAATAACCATTTCCCACCATTTGGAAGATAGTTCATCAGTAGTAGATGGGTGAACAATCCCGAAACATAAACTACACCAAGTACCGTTATTCCAATATCTCTACTTGAATTTTCCACTTTATTTTGTAAAACCTTTTTTCCTATTAGTGTTATAACTAATAAAGTAATTGGCATAAAGATCAGCGTAGAATTATCTACATCTGTAAAATATACTATATTGGGTATCGCCAATCCCGCTATATACCCTAAATTTATATCTGGCTTTTTCCCACCTATCTCTGCCATTTTGTAAAACTCAAAAAGTCCTACTAAAATAATAAAATTTACAAATAGTAATAGTAAAAATCCACCTTTTAACAACACCATCATTAAAAGTGGAATTCCTATTAAAGCTACTAATATTCTATTTAACATCTATTTTACTCCTCCAAAACGCCTATCTCTTTTTTGATAACTCTCTATAGCCTTTATTAACTCATCTTTATTAAAATCTGGCCAATAGGTATCTGTCACATATATTTCAGAATAGGCTATCTGCCATAACAAAAAGTTAGAGATTCTCAACTCTCCACTTGTTCTTATTAGTAACTCTGGATCAGGCAGTTGATTATAAAGGTATTTCTCCACAGTTTCCTCTGTTATCTCTTTTTCATTATTTTTAATAATCTCTTTTATAGCATCCACTAACTCGGCTCTTCCACCGTAGTTAAAGGCTATATTCAATGTTATCCCTGTATTTCCTTTTGTTGCCTCTTCAAGCTTTTTAATCT
>Charlie_p2__coassemble_964_pt1 | contig 55966 bp, 43 predicted proteins | sample Charlie_p2__metabat2_low_PE_014 | metagenome-assembled genome bin Charlie_p2
ATAGATTAGGGCATGATGCGAGATATGCTATTGATCCAACTAAGATAGTAACAGAACTAGGTTGGTATCCTGAAACACCATTTACAGAGGGAATAGAAAAAACAATTAGATGGTATTTAGATAATCAAGAGTGGGTAGAGGAAGTAACCTCTGGAGATTACCAAAAATACTATGAGGCTATGTATAATAATAGATAGAAAAACCAGACTAAATTTCTAGTCTGGTTTTTTAGTTTTAATCCTTTAGGGAAGCTGGATCAATAGTATCCTTATATTTTTTAGCAAAGAAAAGCCCAAGTAGTAAACTTGCAAATACATCACTTGTCCAGTGGAAAGATAGGTACACTCTGGACATTGCAACCAGTATAGGAAGAGCTATCCAAAATAGTTTTATATATTTTTTATCAGTCATCATAGCTAAGAAAAAATATCCACAAGCAGCTACCATTGTATGCCCTGATGGGAAAGACATATAGTCTTTATTGTAAGGGATTCTCTTTTGTAAGACATCAGTTAGAAAATAGAATCCTAGGTTATTTCCCTCAACATATGGACGACTTCTCATAAAGATAATCTTTAAGACAGTTGATATTAAAGACCCAAACATCATTATAACAATGGCACTTAAAATTAAAGTTTCCAATTTTTTATTGTTTTTATGTCTCACATAGAAAAAGGCAGGTAGCGCAGCTAGAGCTATATAATCTGGTTCACCTAAATGTGATACTATTTGAAAAAATACAGTTAGGTTCTGATTTACTAGAGGATAATTAGCTGGTAACCCTTGGGGGTATCTACTGGATACCATAAAGGCCATTTTTTGATCCAAGAAGTTTATTACAAAAAGTAAAAGTATAATAAAAACAACATACAATATATATTGCACTCTTTGTACTCTTAGGTTTAATTTAATAAGGTCTCTTCTCTTAATTAAAATGTAACCAATTAAATAGATTAAAAATATCGTCCCTATACCTACCATCGCTCGCTACCTCCTAAAAAATTTAATAAGTGTAATAAGAGCCAGTTAATTCTGGCTCTCTTTTAATTATCTATTCCAGTCAGCTAAAAACTTAGCAATTCCAGCATCAGTAAGAGGATGCTCTAACATTTTACAAAGCACAGAGTATGGAATAGTTCCAATGTGTGCCCCAGCCTTAGCAGCTTCCTTAGCATGATAAGGGTTTCTTATACTAGCAGCTATAATCTCACTCTCAATATTATGAGCTTTGAAAATCTCAGATATCTCCTTTATCAACTCAATACCATTTACTCCAGTATCATCAAGTCTTCCAAGGAAAGGGCTAACATAAGTAGCTCCAGCTCTTGCAGCTAAAAGAGCTTGATTGGCAGAGAAGATAAGCGTTACATTTGTTTTAATACCTCTATTTACAAGGTGTCTACACGCTTCTAAACCATCCTTTGTAATAGGAAGTTTAATAACTATATTGCTGTGAATTTTTGTAAGCTCCATAGCCTCAGCTATCATCTCATCAGCTTTTAAAGAGATAACTTCAGCACTGATAGGTCCATCTACAATATCACAAATCTCAGCTACAACCTCCTTAAAATCTCTACCCTCTCTAGCAATTAGTGATGGGTTTGTAGTAACTCCTGAGATATACCCCATTTTTGCAGCCTCTCTAATCTCTTCAACGTTGGCAGTGTCAATAAAAATCTTCATAGTGTTCCTCCCTAAGCAAGTTCACTTGCTTTTTCTATAATTTTTTTAGCTGTTAAACCATACTCATTTTGTAGGAAGTCTTGAGTTCCAACCTGTCCGAATCTATCTTCCACGCCCACTCTTTTCATAGGGACAGGACAGTTTTCTACAAGAACCTCTGCAATGGCACTTCCAAGACCACCTAAAACATTGTGGTTTTCAGCTGTTATAATCTTTCCAGTTTTTTTAGCATATTCAATAATAAGATCTTTATCCAATGGTTTAATGGTAAACATATCAATAACAGCAACAGAGAGTCCAGTTTTTTCCATCTCTTCAGCGGCCTTTAAAGCTTCAGCAACCATTATTCCACTACTAATAATCGTTAAGTCTTTACCATCTTTTAAGACTTTTCCTTTTCCAATTTCAAATTTTTCATTCTCATCATATATCTTATAAGCATTTTTTCTAATAGTTGTAATATAGTGGATTCCATATATATCTTTTATCTCACGTAAAAGGTATTTTAACATAGTTGAATCAGTGGCAGTGATAACTGTTGTACCAGGTATCTCTCTCATAAGAGCTATATCTTCAAATGATGTATGTGTTCCACCATTGTGCTGAGATGTAATACCAGTGTCAGATCCTAAAATCTTAATATTAGTTTTTGCATAAGCTCCAGATAGGAATATCTGATCATAACATCTTCTGGTAGCAAATGGACTAAAAGTATGAATAAAAGGGATCTTTCCAAGAAGGGATAGCCCACTTGCAACTCCTACCATATTCGCTTCCATAATTCCACAGTTTACAAAGTTATCGGGATAATCTACACCAATAGATGTTGTTGTGATAGCTTCAGAAAGATCAGCTTCTAAAACATATACGTTTTTATCTTTACTAATAAGCTCCTTCAGTGTTTCACTATAAGCTTTTCTCATCTCTAAAGTTTCTAATACAAGATTACTCATCATTATCCTCCTCATCACCTTTTTCAAAGTTTTGTATCTCCCAAAGAAGAACACCCTTCATCTCATCATTAAATCTAACGTGGTGATTTGCTTTTAAATCCTCAAAATACTTAACACCTTGACCTTTTACAGTATCTAAGACAATAGCTTTAGGCTTTCCAAAGTTATCGCTTTTTAAGGCTGCATTTATCTCACCAACAGAGTCACCTTTAACCTGCATAGAGTGGAAACCAAAACTTCTAAGCTTCTCTAGAATACTAAAAGTTTCACAGATTTCCTTTGTTGTTCCATCTAATTGTTTTTTATTGTTATCTACAAAAAGTGTGAAGTTAGTCAGTTTAAAGTGAGCAGCAAATTGGATAGCTTCCCAACACTGCCCCTCATTTAGCTCCCCATCTCCAACAATACAGTAAACCTGTCTATCACTACCATCTCTTTTAAGTCCAAGAGCTATTCCAGTGGCAGCAGAGATACCCTGCCCCAAAGAACCAGTTGTCATATCAACTCCCGGAGTTAGATTTCTATCTGGATGACTGGGTAGAGTAGTTCCATTGTCATTTAGTGTAGAGAGTGTTTCCATAGGGAAAAACCCTTTTAAAGCCAGTGTTGAATACAGGCTAGGACCAGCATGTCCCTTTGAAAGAACAAAGAAATCTCTATCTAAGCTATTTGGATCTTGGGGATTGATTTTCATATTTGAATATAGAACTGCCAGAGTTTCTACTATGGACATAGCTCCACCAATATGTCCAAAACCTCTATTTAAAAGCATCTTTAATGTCTCTTTTCGAATATCTTTAGCAAACTTTTCCATCTGGATAATATCACTCATAAAAACCTCCTACTTAAATATCTTGTAAAAACTTATGGATACCTATTAAGGTATCCATAATATAGTTCTATAAATTTTAGAAATAACCTACAATATATCCTAAAATAATTCCTACAACTCCAAAGTCTGCATCAGAGAATGTTGTATTGGCAAATCCTAAACTTCCTAAAATTGGAAGTAGTGCCACAGGTAGGAATGTTATTAAAAGACCATGAATAAAAGCTCCAATAGTTGCTCCTTTTCTACCACCAGTTGCATTTCCGAAAACCCCTGCAGTAGCTCCACAGAAGAAATGTGGTACAACACCAGGTAGAATTAGAGTCATTCTAAGTTGTCCTAGAATTAAAAGTCCAATGATACCACCAGCAAAACTGCTTAAGAATCCAATTAAAACAGCATTAGGTGCATATGGGAAAACAATTGGACAATCCAGTGCTGGTTTAGCATTAGGTACTAACTTTTGAGAGATACCAGTGAAAGCTGGAACGATCTCTGCAAGAAGAAGTCTAACACCTTGAAGGATAACGTATACCCCAGCAGCAAAAGTGATAGCTTGAACAATAGCAAATACGATATAGTTTTGCCCACCACTTAGATTTTTTTCAACATATTCAGGACCAGCAGCAACAGCAACTATAATATATAAAATACTCATAGTTAAAGAGATTGAGATTGAACTGTCTCTTAAGAAACTTAAGTTCTTAGGAAGAGCCATCTCCTCAGTAGATTTAGAGTTCTTTCCAACAAGAGATCCAACCCAAGCTGATAAAACATATCCAACTGTACCAAAGTGACCAAAGGCTACGTCATCAGAACCAACGATTTTTCTCATAGTTGGTTGTGCAATAGCTGGGAAGAAAGCCATAATAAATCCAAGTACCAATGCTCCTACCCCAATTAATGTAGTTCCACTCAGTCCACCAACTGCTAGAATAACTGCAATCATACAAGCCATATAGAAAGTGTGATGACCAGTTAAGAATATATATTTTAAAGGTGTAAACTTAGCGATTAAGATATTTGCTAACATACCAAAAGCCATAATAAGCGCTGTTGCAGTACCATACTCTTTTAAGGCCATCCCTACTATAGCCTCATTGTTAGGTACGATACCTTGAACGTTAAAACCAACTTCAAATAGCTCACCAAATGGGACTAAAGCACCAACTAAGATACCAGCTCCACCACCGATAATAATAAATCCTAAGATTGTTTTAATAGTTCCCTTAATCGTATCTGAAGCATTTTTTTTCTGTAACAGTAAACCGATTAATGAGATTAAACCAACTAAAATAGCTGGAACTTTTAAAATGTCCAAAATAACATTTAACATCTCTACCCACTCCCTTTTCCTTTTATAAAACCCCTTTAGCTTTTAAAACCTCTTCAAGCTTCTCTTTAAGTTCTGCAAGGTTGATAATACTGTTAAGTGAAATAACATTTTTAAGTGATGTACTATTAGCTAAATCTGATGACATGATAAAGATATCTGCCGATCCCTCAGTAGCTGATGCTAAGTCTGTATGCTCTACCTCTGCATCAACACCAAGTTGAGTTAAAACCTTTTTGATATTCATCTCTAACATAAAACTACTTCCTAAACCTGATCCACAAACTGCTAATATTTTCATAAAAAAACCTCCTATATTATCTCTAAAATCTCTTGATTTGTTTTTGCCAATTTAATTTTTTTAATCTTTTCATCATCATTTAAAAGCTCAACTAAATTTGTTAAAGCATCTATATGGGATTCATTGTCTTTAGCCGCTAAGGTTATTACAATTTGAATATCGTTATTTCCAAATTTTACAGGCTTATCCAGCTTTAACATGGCCATTCCCATTTTTAAAACACCATCCTCTGGGCGAGAGTGGGGCATTGCCACATCTTCAGAAAGGACAATGTAAAATCCAAGTTCATTGACTTTAGATATCATGGTATCAATGTATCTAGGTTCAATATATCCCTTTTCTAGAAGAGGGCTGGAAGCTATCTTTATGGCTTCCTCCCAACTATCAACTTGAGGTAGGATTTGAATGTTACTTTTTAAAAGTTCTTTTATCATCTCAATATCCTCCAGTTATCTTTATGCTCTAATTATATTTCAAGAAAAAATAAAAATAAACTCTCTATTTTATTCAAAATTTTTTTACAAAATTACTTATGTTAAACCCTTTTTCATTGGCAATTTCTACAAGTTGAACAAAGGGATCAAGATGTTCTTTGTTATCTTTTGATGCAAAAGCCACAACAGTTTTTACCAATCTGTCATTTGGAAAAAGCACAGGTTCTTTCAGTGTTATTAGGGAAAAAGCGGTTTTAAAGACATCATTTTCATTTCTGGCATGGGGAAAAGCCATATTGGGAGCTAGAATAATATACCCACCATATTTCTCTATAATCTCAATCATATTTTCAGTATATTTTTTTGTGACATATCCATTTTTTTCTAAAATCTCTCCGGCTAATTGCACAGCTTCCTGCCAACTACTAGCTAAAACATCCTCTTTTATATGTTTTTTTTCTAACAAGTCAAAAATTGTAAGTTTTTTTGGAGAAATATCGTCCACCAAAGTTGAATCAAGTAACTCTTTTAGTTGAGTTAGAAGATTATCTTTGTTCTCAATTGTGGTATTTTTTTCAATGACCTCTAAAACCTGAGAAAAAAGAACCTTTTTACTACGTCTTGGGACATTAAAACTCTCTAAAGTTTCCATATCCTCATTGGAAAGAAGTGGATTAACTTTAATTATAGGTTGAGTTATACCCACATTTTCTAAATCTAAAGTGGTAATTATATAGTCCACAGGATTTTTCTCTAAAGATTTTGTTAAAAGATGACTTGGAATAATATCCACAATATCCAGTGAATAGAACTCTTTAATCTGTTGAGCCAGAAGTTTTGAAGTTCCATAACCTAAGCCACATACAAGAAGCACCTTTTTTTTATTTTTACTCTTAACTCTATTTCTGTCTATGGCAGCTTTAAAGTGTATTGTTATAAAGGCTATCTCATCCTTTGTAAACTTCTTATCTATAAAATCTTCAAGGTCCTCTAGTACCTCAGAGGTGATGTCAAAAAGTTGTGGATAACTCTCTAAAACCTCCTGATATATTGAGTTTTCAAGTTCAATTCCATTTTGGATTCTGTATATAGTGGGTTTAATATGGTTTAATAATCCATCTATTAAAGTTTCATCTTGAGATATATCCACATCCACTCTCTTATTGTATTCTGTGATTAACTTTTTAACCAGAATCTCCATCTCTACCCAGTTTTCATAATATGAGTAGTTTAGGTTATATGTATGACTTCCTAAAAAGTAATCTGTAATTTTTAGATATTCAACCTTAGAAAGCTCAATATCATAGTGTGCCTCTAAAAGTGTGCTCCCCTTTTTAACAGCCTCATACTCTTTTGTATTTTCTAAGAAGTTTTCATTTTTAATTCTATCTATATGATGACCAGCTTTAACCATAAGAATAGCTATTTTTAGGTAGTTTTTAATAATCTGATAAGCTTCATCAGAGATTATTCTATCCATAATTTTTTGACAGTAGTTTAAAAATAGTTTAATTCCCTCCTCATTTACAGATAGATACTCCTTTAATATATTTTTAAAAAAGATATTTTTTCTATTCTTAATAGTTGTTAAAAATTTTAAAAGACACTGTCTGATATCCTCCTCTTTTCCAACTAATTCAAGCCCCTTTTTATGGCATATCTCCAATGAAAGATGATACTTATCAAGTGTTTCTTTAAGCTCTTTAAGATGGAGTTTAATGGTACTTCTACTGATATCTAGTTCCTCAGAGAGTTGAACCTGATTTATAACTCTTTTAAAGAGAATAAGCATCAGAATATATAGTTCTCTCTCTTCAGAGGAGAATGTGGTCTTATCGTAGTTAGCCTTTAAAAACTCTTCAAGAGCTTTAAAATTAGATATTTTAATAACACCCTTTGATACCTCTATTGAATCAATGGAGTTTTCTGAAAGTAGTTCACAGATCTTTTCCAACTCATAACGTATAGTCCTTTCACTGACCTCTAACTCTTCAGAAAGCTCTTTTAAACCTCTCTCTTTTTTATGTAGTATTAGATTTTGTAAAATTAAAGTTGAACGACTATTTAACATAAATAACTCCTTTAGTATTTTTTTAATTTGATTATAACATGTAAAACCTAATGTTAAAATGGTTAATTATGTTTTCTAAAATATAAAAACGGTATGACTAGTATACATTTGTTTAAAATATTGGTATAATACTTAGAAAAGAATAAATAGGAGAGAAAAGGATGCGATTACAAGGGGCAAGTAAAAATTCAAATGAGAACACAAGACAATACATATATAGGGTATTGAAAGAGAATATTATGAATCTAAATTTAAAACCAGGGGAATCAATAGGGGAGATAGAGTTAAGTAAGTTATTAAATGTGAGTAGAACTCCACTGAGAGAAGCTATTGTTCAATTAGTTGAGGAGAAGTTACTTCAAGTTTTTCCACAGAGAGGTTCTTTCGTATCTAAGATAGACTATAATCTAGTTGAGGAAGCTATATTTGTTAGAGAGACTTGTGAGGAGAGAATCTTAAAGATGGCTTGTCAAGATAGGGATACAGATGAGTTAGTAATGAAGTTGGAAAAGAATATAGAGTACCAAAAGATAATATTAAATTTTGATGGAGACCTACATGAGTTTTTCACTTTAGACAATGAGTTTCATTATATTCTATTTGAACACTACAATAAAAAAAATAGCTGGAAAGCTATAAAAAGATTATCCACTCACTATGATAGATTGAGACTTTTAGATGCTTTGGAAAAAACAAATATTGAAGCCACTTTAAATCAACATATCAGAATAGTGGAACTGATAAAAAATAGGGATGAAAAAAACATAGATACACTGATAGAGAAACATCTTTTAAACTATAGAGATGTAATTAAAAAATATGAGGCAAAATATCCAGAATATTTTTATACTAAATAAAAAATAAAATGAGCACTTGAAATGCATTTAAACACTGTGTTTTAGGTGCTTTTTATTTTAAATTAAAACTTATAGTCTTAATTTTATACAAAAAATTGACACAAAAGAAAAAATAAAGTATATAAGTATTAACCGAGAAGTTTTATTAAAAATTGTTCTCGAGAACAAAATGTTGGGGGTATTATTTTTATGAAAAAAATTTCTACAGCAGCAATTTTTTGCTCATTATTATTATCAACATCAGCTTTGGCAGATGGTTATAACTCGTCTATTATACTTTTTAAAAATAAAACTGTTACAAATAGCAATGGTTTTAGAATACCAGCTATTACAACCACAGCTCAAGGAACAGTTATCGCAGTAACAGATATAAGATATGCTGGAACATCGGGAAATACAGATATGCCTAGAAAGGTTGAATTAATGGTAAAGGTATCCAGTGATGGAGGAGAAACGTGGGATGAGGGAAAGATACTTACTAGTCCAACTACAATTAATGGGAAAAACTACATAACAGATCCAAGTATTGTTAGTAATAGGGATACTGGAACAATATTTCTTTTTGGATATCAAAATAATAAAGCTGTAAATACAGCGGGTGGAGAGTTTGAGTGGATTGTATATAAATCTGATGATGGTGGGAAATCTTGGGATAGTGGAAATAGTATAAAAGAGATTTTACCTAAAGGTTTTGAGTATGCTTTACAGGGACCAGGAAATGGGATGTATTACAATGGAACTCTATACGTTCCTTACCAAGCATGGAACAATAAGGGAGGAGAAGCACCAAAGGCTACATCTGGATTTATCTATAGTAAAGACAATGGAAAAACATGGGAATCTTCAGAGTTACTATCTAACGTAACCTCTTTACTAACAAGTGAAAGTAGTGTTTTTCACCATAAAGGAAAGATATATCTAGCTGCTAAAAATGAGGATAAAGATACCAATACCACTGTGGGAGAAAAAGCTAGAATAGTTTTTTCAACATCTGACAATGGAAAAACATGGGAAAAAGTGGAGGAGGATTTTCTACCAGATAACATAGCCAAAGCTGAAACAAGCACCCTCTCTTTAAGCGAGGATGTATACTTAGTTGGATATGCTTTACAAGGAAATAAGCCATGGGATAGAAATGATATATATTTAACTACAAATACTGGAAAAACGATAAAACTTTGGGAAGGTGATTCCTATGGATATACTTCAACAGCCATGGATGAGGATAATCTTTATGCTCTTTATGAAGGGTCTAGTACCACTGGGGATGTAATGATGAGAAGATTTGACATAGCAGCTAAAGAGTATGCCAATGTAAATGCTCAGATAGTAAGAAGAGGGCATGACCTTCTTAAAGATCAAGAGAAATTATTTACAAAGTATTCATATTTAACTGGAGCCTATGGAACAGATGATGAAAATGAGGTAGAGGGAGTTTTACAAAGTAATAACTATAAACTTGGAGTTTTTTATAGAAAGACAAATAAAAATAATGACGATGTGTATAGAACTATAGAGTATTCGGTAGAGGACACTATTCTAGTTTTATCTCAAGATGATGTTATAAAAAATAATGACAATATCTTTATAGGTTATGAATACTCTAAAATAAAATATATAAACAGAAGTAAAAATGATGTGAACTCATTTGTAGCAGGATATTCACAAGAGTATAAATTCCAAGATAATTTAAAATACAATCTTGGAATCAATGGAATCTATAGTAACAATAAATTAAAAAGAAATGATAAAGAGGGAATAGGAAAAACTGCAGATTTTGATTCATATAGTTTTGGAATGAGAAATAAACTGACAAAAGAGATGAAACTACAGGGTGTTAATCTGAAATTCTTGGGAGGTTTAGACACGCAATATTTTGGACATGAAAAAATAAAAGAAAAAAATGGAAATAATTTTAATGATGCCACTGTATCTAAAAGTGATAACTTCTCAAATGAGATTTTTGCAAATATAATAACAGCTAAGGATATCCAAATAAGAGATGGGGTTAAAACAACTTTAGGAATGAATTTAGAGTATAAAAAAGAGCTTATGAGTGTAGATAAATGGAAAGATAAGTTTACAGTATTAGATGTTGAAAAAGAGTATGCAACACCTGTTGAAGATAATAAGGGTGGAGTTGCTTCAGTGAAGGTGTTTACAAATTTAGAATTGAGCAATAAAGTGGAGTTAGAACTATCCTATAAAGTGGATTCCTTAGGAAAGGATAAAACTATGGGAAAATTAACTTATAAATTTTAAAAAATCTTATAATATATAATATGTCAAGCACTTGAAATGCAGTTCAAATACTGTGTTTTAGGTGCTTTTTATTTGGAAACAAACACTATAGTCTAAAAACAGTACGAAAAAAATTATTGACAAAATCTATAAGATTAGATATCATACTTGCATACAACTAATACAAAGAGATTTTGAAAGGAGTTTCTATGAGAAAATTTATGGATTCAGATTTTTTATTAAAAAATGATATAAGTAAAAAATTATATGAATACGCAGAAAAGATGCCTATATTTGACTATCACTGTCACCTTAATCCAAAGGAGATAGCTGAGAATAAGAGCTATGAAAACATAACACAGATTTGGCTTTATGGTGATCACTACAAATGGAGAGCTATGAGATCAAATGGGATAGATGAAAAATATATAACTGGAGATGCAACTGACTATGAGAAGTTCTTAGCTTTTGCAGAAACTATGGAATACGCTTATGGAAACCCACTTTTTCACTGGTCTCATCTAGAGTTAAAGAGATTCTTTGGAATAGAGGAGATACTTACTAGAAAAACAGCTGAAAGTATTTGGAATAGAGCTAATGAGCTTTTAAAAACGAGTGAGTTTACAGCTAAGAGACTTATTGAGAGATCAAATGTAAAAGCTCTTTGTACAACAGATGACCCTGCTGATACTTTGGAATTTCATCAGGAGATTTTAAAGGATAAAAACTTTAAAGTAAAAGTTCTTCCAACTTTTAGACCAGATAAGGCTATATACTTGGAAAAAGATGATTATTTAATCTGGTTAGAGAGACTGGAGACAGTTTCAAATGAAAAGATAGACTCTTTTGAAAAACTTATTGAGGTTTTAGATAAAAGAGTTAAGTTCTTTGTGGAAAGTGGTTGTGTTGTAACTGACCATAGTTTAGAGACGCCTTTTTATAGAAGAGATACTGAGAACAGAATAGAGACAATCTTTTCTAAGAGATTAGAAGGAGAGAGCTTAACAAAAGAGGAAGCCGATATCTATAAGACTGAGATATTTTTAGCTCTTGGAAAAATATATTATAAAAACAATCTAGGAATGCAGATACATATGGGTGCTCTTAGAAATAACAATGAAAGAATGTTTAAAAAATTGGGTGCAGATGTTGGTTTTGACTCAATAGCAGACAATAACTATGGTGAAGTTTTATCAAAACTCTTAAACAGCTTGGATATAGATGGACAGCTTCCAAAGACAATTCTTTACTGTTTAAATCCAAAAGACAATGAGGTTCTTGGAACGATGATTGGAAACTTCCAAAATAGTGACACTCCAGGAAAGATTCAGTTTGGATCTGGATGGTGGTTTAATGATCAAAAAGATGGAATGATTCGTCAAATGACAGCTCTATCTCAACTGGGACTTTTAAGAAGATTTGTAGGTATGCTTACAGACTCTAGAAGTTTCCTATCATACACAAGACATGAGTACTTCAGAAGAATACTTTGTAACCTTATTGGAACTTGGATAGAGGATGGAGAGGTTCCCTATGATGAGGATATTTTAAAAGCGATGATTGAAGAGATTTGCTTCATCAATGCAAAGAACTACTTTAAGTTAGAAATTTAATTAATATAGATATTTTAAGGAGGAGAAAGTGAAATTATCATTTAGATGGTATGGAGAATCTGATCCAGTAAAACTGGAATATATAAAGCAGATTCCAACGATGGATAGTATTGTAACAGCTATATATGATGTTCCAGTTGGAGAGGTTTGGCCAATGGATAAGATATTAGCTTTAAAGGAGACAGTTGAAAAAGCTGGATTAAAATTTGATGTTATAGAGAGTGTACCAGTACATGAGGATATAAAATTAGGTATTGGGAAAAGAGATGAGTATATAGCAAACTATAAGCAGAATATAAAGAACTTAGGAGCTGCTGGAGTTAAAGTTATATGTTATAACTTTATGCCTGTATTTGACTGGACTAGATCACAGTTAGATAAAGAGTTAGAGGATGGTTCAACAGCACTTGTTTACTATAAGGAGCAAGTTGATGCATTGGATCCATTAAACAGTAATCTATCACTACCAGGATGGGATTCAAGTTATACAAAAGAGCAGTTGGCAGAGCTATTTGCAGGATATAAAAACATAGGGCAAGAGGGGCTTTGGGCTAATTTAGAGTATTTCCTAAAAGAGATTATCCCTGTGGCTGAAGAGGCTGATGTAAAAATGGCTATTCACCCAGATGATCCACCTTGGCCAATCTTTGGACTTCCAAGAATCATAACATGTGAGGAAAATGTGGATAGATTCTTAGGATTAGTTGATAATAAATACAATGGATTAACTCTTTGTACAGGTTCATTGGGATGTGCTAACTTCAACAATATGGAGAGATTAGTAGATAAATACAGTGCAATGGGAAGAATTCATTTTATGCATGTAAGAAATGTAAAACTTCTTGAAGATGGAGTGAGTTTTGAAGAGTCAGCTCACTACTCAGGGTGCGGTTCATTAGATATAGTTAAGATTATGGCAGCACTTCACAAGAATAACTTTGATGGATATTTAAGACCAGATCATGGAAGAATGATTTGGGGAGAAACAGGGAAACCAGGGTATGGGTTATATGATAGAGCTTTAGGAGCAAGTTATATAACAGGAATCTGGGAAACTCTTTCTAAGTTAAAGTAATAGTTATTAACAAAAGGAGATAGCAAGATGAGATTAAACTTAAAGGATATAAAAAACATAGATGGTTCATTAGGGGTAATAGTACCAAAATATGATATTGAAAAAGTAAAAGAGGAAACTTTAAAAACACCAAAGTGGTTACACTTTGGTGCTGGAAATATCTTTAGAGCATACATGGGGAAAGTACAACAAGTTTTAATTGAAAAGAATCTAGAGAATACAGGGATTATTGTGGCAGAGAGCTTTGACACAGAGATTATAGACAAGGCTTACACACCATTTGATAACTTAACTATCTTAACGACGTTAAATAAAAATGGAGATTTCAAAAATGAGATAATCGGTAGTATTGTTGAATCAATAAAAGCTACAGATGAAAATTTCAAAACTTTAGAGGAGATTGTAAAAAAAGATTCACTTCAGATGATTAGTTTTACAATAACTGAAAAGGGTTATAACTTGAAAGATCCTTCTGGAAACTATTTTGCAGTTATAGAGGAGGATTTTAAAAATGGATTCACTTCTCCAAAACATGTGATGGCTTTAATTACAAAATTACTTTACTCAAGATTTAAAACTAATGGAACACCAATAAGTTTAGTAAGCATGGATAACTGTTCTGGAAATGGGGATAAAATAAAGGCAGCTGTTTTAGAGATAGCTATAGCTTGGAATAAAAATGGATATGTTGAAGATGAGTTCTTAACATACTTAAAGGATGAATCAAAAGTATCTTACCCTGTGACTATGATAGATAAAATCACACCAAGACCAGCTGAAGAGGTAAAAATCTCTTTGGAGAAGTTAGGGTTTGAAAATATGTCACCAGTTATTACAAATAGAAATAGCTTTGTAGCTCCTTTTGTTAATGCTGAAATACCAGAATACTTTATAGTTGAGGATAAATTTCCAAATGGAAGACCCAACTTAGAGGCAGCAGGGGTATTTTTAACAGATAGAGAGACTGTTGAAAAAACAGAGAAGATGAAAGTAACTACATGTTTAAATCCACTACATACAACACTTGCAATATTTGGATGTATCTTAAACAAGAAATCAATTTATGATGCTGCAAGTGATGAGGACTTAAACAGATTAATAAAAGAGGTTGGTTATAATGAGGCTTTAAAAGTTGTTGAAAGTCCAAAAATAATTGACCCAAAGGCCTTTATAGATGAGGTTATAGATGAGAGATTCTTAAATCCATATATTCCAGATCAACCAGAAAGAATAGCTACTGATACATCTCAAAAGATAGCTATCAGATTTGGAGAGACTATAAAGTCATATGTGGCTGATGAAAATTTAGATGTAAAATCACTAAAATATATTCCACTGGTTTTAGCTGGGTGGTTTAGATATCTTCTAGGGGTAGATGATAAAGGATTGGAAAGATCAATAAGTAGTGATCCAATGTTAGAGATGCTTAAAGGAGAGCTAGCAGGTATTGAGTTTGGGAAACCTGAGAGCTATAAAGGGCAACTGAGAACTGTTCTTACAAATGAAAGAATATTTGGAGTTAACTTAGAGGAAGTGGGACTTTCTAATTTAATAGAAAATTATTTTGTGGAAATGCTATCTGGGGAGGATGCAGTTAGAAATACTTTACATAAATATTTAGAAATAAAATAAAAAGACAGAATTTATGGGGAGCAAAAGGTTATGAAAAAAATAATTTTTTTAATTATCACACTTTTTACAATCTTAGGTTGTAATAAAAAGGAGAATAGTGGGAATTTAAATTTAAAATTAGCTCATGGTTTAAGTGAAACACATCCAGTACATAAGGGGATGTTAAAGTTTATTGAGTTAGTGGAAACAAAAACAGATGGAGAAGTAAAGATTCAAATATTTCCAAATGGACAATTAGGTCAAGAGAGGGAGTTAATTGAGTTGATGCAAGCTGGTGCTATCGATATGACAAAAGCTAGTGCCTCTCCAATAGAGGGGTTTGTTAAAGAGTATGCAATTTTTTCTATGCCATACCTATTTAATAGTTATGATCACTTTTTAAAAGTGTTAAAAAGTCCTGTTGGTGATGAGTTTTTAGAGATGACTGAAAAAAGTGGATTCGTGGGATTAGGTTATTTTACAGCGGGAACTAGAAACTTTTATGGTTCGAAACCAATTGAATCACCAGATGATTTAAAGGGATTAAAAATAAGAGTTCAGCCCAGTAATACAGCTATAAAAATGGTTGAATACTTAGGTGGAACGGCAACACCACTGTCTTATGGGGAACTGTATACGGCACTGCAACAAAAAGTTGTAGATGGAGCTGAAAATAATATTTCAGCTATAACAACAGATAGACATGGAGAGGTATCAAAGTTTTATTCATATGATGAACATACAATTGTACCAGATGTTTTCTTTATTAGTAATTCTACTTGGAAAAAGCTAAATGATGAGCAAAAGAGAATCTTTAAAGAGTCAGCAGAGGAAGCTTTTGAATATCAGGTAGCCCTATGGGATGAGATGGAAAAAATACAGATAGAGCAGGCCAAAGAGATGAATGTAAAGTTTGTACATCCAGATAAAAAACCATTTCAAGAGAAAGTTAAACCTATGTACAGTGAGTTGATGAAAAATGAAACAATGGCAAGATTGATCAACTCTATTCAAAATACAAATTAAAAGGGGAGCTAATAATGGAAAGCATAAGAAATAAGATAAATAAAATAATCATTTTATTTTCCTCGCTAGTTTTAACATTGCTAGTTTTAGCGGTTACTTGGCAGGTTATATCAAGATATGTATTAAATAATCCAAGTACATTCACAGATGAGTTTTCAAGATTCAGTTTAATATGGGTAGGACTATTGGGAGCAACATACTCTTTTGGAGTAAAGGCTCACCTGTCAATAGATCTTCTTTTTAGTAAACTATCAAAAGAGAAAACAGTAAAGTTGCAGATATTGATCTCAATAATCATATTGATATTTATACTGTTGGTTCAAGTAATTGGAGGAGGACAACTGTCATTGAATACAATGGGGCAGCTATCGCCATCTTTACAAATCCCTATGGGAGTTGTATATTCAATACTTCCTATTTCAGGAGTAATAAATCTGTTATATATGTTAATAGATATAGTTGAATTAAAAGGTATTTTAAAGGAGGGGGATAGATAATGGCTTTGACGATAAGTGTTTTATTTATAAGTTTTTTTATCCTATTAGCTATAGGAACACCAATATCTATAGGAATTGGGTTAGCTTCTTTTTTAACAATACTTATTAATCTACCTTTTGATGTGGCAGTTATAGCATCAGCTCAAAAGATGATAACTGGAATGGATAGCTTTACACTGCTAGCAATACCATTTTTCATTCTTTCAGGAAGTATAATGAATACTGGTGGAATTGCTATAAAGTTAGTTAATTTTGCTAAACTTATCGGTGGAAGATTACCAGGGTCATTGGCTCAAGTTAATGTTCTAGGAAATATGCTATTTGGATCGATATCTGGATCAGCAGTAGCGGCAGCAGCAGCCATTGGGGGAACATTGGATCCTTTACAGAAAAAAGAGGGATATGATCCAAAATTCTCAGCGGCAGTAAATATAGCTTCATCACCAACAGGGCTACTTATTCCACCTAGTGGATCTCTAATTGTTTTCTCTTTAGTGAGTGGAGGAACATCTATAGGAGCTTTATTCGTAGCAGGTTATATACCTGGAATACTGATGGGACTTAGTGTTATGATAATCGCATATTTTATTGCTAAAAAGAATAACTACCCAGTTGAAGAAAAAGTTTCATTTGGAGAAGCGACAAAAGTTGTTTTAGATGCCATTCCAAGTTTATTATTAATAGTTATAGTTATAGGTGGAATAATAGCAGGAATCTTTACTGCGACAGAGGCTTCTGCAATATCGGTAGTATATACGCTGTTCCTATCAGTTGTAGTCTATAAAAGTTTAACATTTGAACATATGCAAACAATTTTTAAAGATACAATAAAAATGACTGGAATAATAATGTTTCTAATAGGTGCGTCAAGCATAATGTCTTGGGCAATGGCATTTTCAACAATACCTCAATTTATAACAAATGCAATTTTAGGATTATCAGATAATAAAATTATAATTCTATTATTGATGAATGTTATTCTATTGATAACAGGAACATTTATGGATTTAACACCAGCGATTTTAATATTTACACCAATATTCCTACCAATTGCAACAAAGTTGGGATTGCATCCTGTGCATTTTGGAATAATGTTAGTATCGAACTTATGTATAGGAATTTGTACTCCACCAGTGGGAAGTGTTCTATTTATAGGGTGTGGAATAGCTAAGGTAAAAATTGAAGAGGTGATAAAAGAGTTGATACCATTCTTCATTGGTTTAATTATAACGCTTTTAATGATAACATATATTCCATGGATAAGTTTAGGGCTACCAAAACTATTTAAATTATTATAAAAAGATTGTATAAGGAGGGTGAGGGTAAAGTAAATTTACCCTCATAAGTATATTATGGGAATAAAATTGAACTATCTATTTGAGAAAGTAGACAATGGAGAGAATATAGTAACATTTGCTTCAAAAGAGTTAAATTTAGAGGTAAAAATTTCGATTTTAGAAAAAGACATATTTAAAGTGACGTTTTTAAAAGAGGGGAGATTAAAGCTTGGAAAAACTTGGACTGTAACACCTGGAATGGAGGATTTTCCAATGGAGGGAAGAGATAGATTCGATCACTCTGTATTCCAACTGCCAGAGTTTGAAATTCTAGAAACTCAAGATACAGTGACTATTTCAACAGAGATTTTAAAAGTTATAGTAAATCTTAATGGTATGAAGATGACTTGGTTTGGAAAAGTTGAAAATGAATGGGTAAAGATAGCTCAAGATAGAAAAACTCAAGCTTATAATTTCGGATATTGGGATGAAAATATATATCACTATTTAGAAAGAGACTTAAAAGAGCAATACTTTGGATTTGGAGAAAAAAGTGGAAAAGTAAATAAACACTTTAGAAGAATGAGAATGAAAAATCTAGATCCAATGGGGTATGATGCAGAATATAGTGATCCACTATATAAACATATACCATTTTATATAACTAGAAATCCAGAGACTAAATATTCATTTGGATTATTTTATGATAACTTCTCAACAGTTACTTTTGAAATGGGAACAGAGCTAGATAATTATCATGGGTTATATAGATATTTTGAAGCTAAAGATGGAGATTTAGATTACTATGTTATCGCTGGTCCACAAGTAAAAGATGTAACAGAAAGATTCTCATGGTTAACAGGAAAAACTATTTTTTCACCAAAATGGAGTATAGGATATTCAGGATCAACTATGACCTATACTGATCTACCAGAGTCACAAAAACTTTTAAATAACTTCTTAGAGGATTGTAAAAAACATGTTATTCCATGTGATTCATTCCAGCTATCTTCAGGATATACATCTATTGGAGATAAGAGATATGTATTTAACTGGAATAATGAAAAATTCCCAAATGTAAAGGAGTTTACAGATAACTACCATTTAAATGGTGTTAGGCTTTGTGCTAATATAAAACCAGCATTTTTACATGATCATCCAAAGTTTAATGAGATGAAGGAGAGAGGGTTATTTGTAAAAGAGAGAAATAGTGAAAATCCAGAGTTAGTTCAGTTCTGGGATGACAATGGAGCATATATAGACTTTACAAATAGAGAGGCTATTGATTGGTGGAAAGAAAATGTAAAGGAAAAGTTATTAGAGTTAGGGATTGACTCAACTTGGAATGACAATAATGAATATGAAATTTGGGATTCAAAAGCGAGATGTAATGGATTTGGAGAGGGATTGGATATAGAGTTAATAAGACCTATTCAAACTTTACTTATGATGAAATCATCTTTTGAAGCGCAAAAAGAGTTTGATGGAAATATAAGACCATACCTTATCTCAAGAGCTGGATGTCCTGGGATGCAAAAGTATGTTCAAACATGGTCTGGAGACAATAGAACAGAGTGGAAAACATTGAGATATAACAACTATATGGCAATAAGTTTAGCTCTTTCAGGAGTATATAATTTAGGGCATGATGTTGGAGGATTTTCAGGTCCAGCACCAACACCAGAGTTATTTGTAAGATGGGTACAAAATGGAATCTTCTATCCAAGATTTACAATACACTCTTGGAATGATGATAAAACAGTTAATGTACCATGGATGTATCCAGAGGTGTTACCTGAGATAAAAAAAGCTATGGATTTTAGAAGAAAAATAACTCCATATATATATAATTTACTTTATAGAGCTCATACAGAGGGGACTCCTGTAATGAAACCAACTTTCTATAACTATGAAAATGATAGAAATACATTTAATGAAAATGATGAGTTTTTATTGGGTGATGATATGTTAGTGGCAACTGTAGTCACTGAGGGAGAGAGTGTGAGAAAGGTATATCTACCTGAAGGTAACTCTTGGTATGACTATAATACTAATAAACTATACAGTGGTGGACAAACTATAGAGGTTGAAGCGGATTTAGCTACATTCCCATTATTTATAAAAGAGGGAGCTATCTTACCTATAAATGCCACTGACAACTATAGTTTTGAAACAAAGGACGAGGATAGAAGAGCCTTTGTTATATATGCAAATGAAATAACTGGGAAATCAGAATTTGTATCTTTTGAAGATGATGGATTAACTCAAAACTATAAGATGGGTAGCTGTGCAAAAATAACAGTTAAAGTGGAAACAAAAGAGGAGTCTATTGAAGTGAGCATTGAGAAAGATGGAGATACGGCATTTATTCAGGATGATTATCAAATTTTTGTAATAGATTCTAAAAATAGAAAAGTAGTGAAAATATAAGCAGAGCCATATGGCTCTGCTTTTTTAAATCTTTTCATGCTCCTCAACTCTTTTTCCATAGTTTTTAAATCTTTCCATCATGGATGTCATCTCCTCAACTGATAGAGAGACAGGCTCACCCATGGACTTAGCTCTACAGAAAAGTTCAGCACAGAACTCAACATCTAAAGCTATGGAAAAAGCCTCCTTTAGAGTTTTTCCTCCAGTGATTAGACCATGGTTAGCAAGAAGAGCAGCTTTTCTATCCCTCATAGCTTCAAAGGCATTTTTAGCCAGTTTTACAGTTCCATAAGTGGCATATTCAGCACATCTAATATCCACTCCAGCAGTGGCTAAAATATAGTGAATAGGAGGTAAACCTATATTAAGGCATGAGATAGTTGTGGAAAACATACTGTGTGTATGTACAACAGCATCTATATCATCCCTATATTTATAGAAAATTCTATGCATATCACACTCACTAGATGGAACTCTATGACCCTCTACAATCTCTCCTGTGGAAACATCTATAATAACAATGTCTTCAGGTTTTATATCAAAATAAGCGATACCACTGGGAGTGATACCCATCAATCCCAACTCTCTATTAAAAATACTTAGATTTCCCCCAGTTCCCTTGGTTAAACCCTCTGTAATCATTTTTTTTCCATAGCTAATAAGTTCTTCTCTCTCTTTTTCTAAAAGCATAGTATTCTCTCCCTTAAAAAAGTTCTATATAATCTTTTCCATATTTGAATTTATCCTGATTGAACAGAATCTTTAAAGCTAAAGTGATGTTTTTTGTCTGAGCTTTCTTTTGAGTATTTTTATCATTAAAATCATCCATCTCCTTTACATGGGATGAACCAGTTGTTCTTCTTATCATCTCACAAGCACAATATCCAGCAGTATCTTTTAAAACACTATCCAAATACCAAAGTTTAAACTTCTCATTGGTTTTGGCAAAGTGTTCAGTGGCATATCTATCCCAAACCTCAAGAAACTCAATTTTAAAGTTATCTATAAAACTCTCAATTTGAGTTAAAACATACTCCTTGTACTGAATATTTCCTAAAGCCTCATGATAACAGGCATCCATAAAGAGATTTGCCAAAAACATCCCAATATCAAAGCCCATAGGACCATAGAATGAAAACTCAGTGTCTATAAACTTTAAACTGTTCTCTTTGACAAAGATACTTCCACTGTGAGCATCTCCATGAAGAAGAGCCTGAGCGTTACACATGAAGTTATGTTTTAGCTTAGCCACTTCAAAAGCCACCTTTTCATCATTGAAAACCCTCTCTTTAACAAAGTCCAAAAGGTGCTCATCTATTCTATTTCTAGATGCTAAAAAAGCTGAGTTAGTAAGAACTAGGTGCTCTGTTAAATCGCATAGATCCTTATTGATAAATTTTATGACCTCATCTTTTTTAGATTTACTATCCAGTACAATATCACTGGTTCTAAGGAGTGTGTTGGCAAAGAAGTTAGCTGCATCTTTTCCTAGATTTGGGAATATAGTTCCATTGATCATAGCGGTTCTAAGAATCTCATGACCTGTTAAGTCCTCCATGGCTATAATATATCTTGTAGGGTCATAATTATAGACAATAGGAACCATATTTGGAGAGAGTTTTCCCTGGGTCATAAGTCCCATAGCTTCAATCTCACCTCTTTTAGCATCCAGTTTCATCTCAACAGAAGTTCTAGCATAGGGAAGAGACTGTTTTAAAATAAGAGATTTTCCTGAATTTGAATCCACAACTCTAAAAACATTATTTAGATTACCATCTCCAATCTCTTTACAACTTAAACCCTCTCTATCCTTAAAAAAGTTTAAAGTTTCAACAGAATATGTAAGTGCAGAATCCTCATTTAAAATCTCATAAGCTGTTATACTCATCTACTCCACCTCTCTCATTTTAGCTAAGCTCTCTTTATAGTCTGGTCTAGCTATACCTTTCTCACAGATAATTGCAGTGATCAGTTCATTTGGTGTAACATCAAAACATGGATTATAAACCTTTATACCATAAGGGGCAGTTCTTTTTCCAAATCCCTCTGTAATCTCCTCATCAGGTCTTAATTCGATGGGAACATCACTCCCCTTTTCCATAGAGAAATCCACACTGGCAAAAGTTGAAGCCACATAGAATGGGATATTGTGATATTTTGCTAAAACAGCAACATTGTAAGTACCTATTTTATTTATTGTATCTCCATTGGCAGCAATTCTATCACTGGATACAACAACAGCGTCAATAAGACCCTGCTGCATACAGTACGCAGCCATATTATCACAGATTAAAGTCACGTCCACTCCAGCTTTTTGAAGCTCATGAGCGGTTAATCTAGAACCCTGTAAAAGTGGTCTTGTTTCATCTACAAAGGCTTTTATATTCATACCTCTCTCTTTTGCCAAATAGAATGGAGCCAGTGCAGATCCTCTTATAACAGTGGCATAACTTCCAGCATTACAATGGGTTAAAACAGTCATTCCATCTTTTAGTAAAGATAGAGCAAACTCCCCAACCTTAGCACAATCATCTATATTTTCCTGTCTGATCTCATGACATCTATTTAAAATGGCTTTTTTTATCTCAGGAACAGAGAGATGAGCATTTTTTAGGGCACACTTTCTAATCTTATCCACCATTACAAAGAGTTTAACAGCAGTTGGTCTAGCTGTGTCCATATAGTCACAAACTTCAAGAACCCTATCCACAAACTTTTTAGAATCTGTTTCATCTGATTTCCAAACTCCTAAATATACACCATAAGCTCCACCGATACTTAGTGCACCAGCTCCTCTAATTGTAAGAGTTTTAATGTAGTGGTGCATCTGCTTTTCATCAGTAACCGTTAAAAATACAGTTTCTGTTGGAAGCTTAGTTTGATCCAAAATAATAGCCCCATTATCACTCCACTCTATTGAATATATAAGATCTTTTTCAGTTTTCATATATTTTCTCCTCCCATTGCAATTTTTAATATATTAACAATATCCTTGGCATTTAATTTGACATAGTTTCCCATAGTTTCTCTATCACCTAAAGCTTTTTTTGCCATGAACTCAAAGTGCTCATCTGGAATGTTTAACTCCTTTAAAGTTGTAGCTAATCCAAGGGATTTAAGGAAGATTTCCAAAGCTTCAATTCCATTTTCACAATTAAATATATTTTTTGAAAAACTCTCAATTTTTTTAGGATTAAACTGTTTAACATATTTCAACCAAGCTGGAAAAATAACAGCCATTCCAGCTCCATGATTTAAGTCATAAATAGCACTAATCTCATGTTCAATTCTATGAGATGACCAATCCGCCACTCTTCCACAAGCAATCATACCATTGTGAGCAACAGTAGCTGTCCACATAATCTCTGCGCAGGTATTATAATCTTTAGGATTTTCCAGATATTTAGGTCCAAGTTTAATAATAGTTCTCATAGCAGCTTCAATTAAGGAGTCACTTAATTCAACATTTTCAGTTGGAGAGAAATATCTCTCCATAAGATGGGATAAAATATCTACAACTCCACAGCACATAAGTTTTTGAGGTATAGAGAAACAAACTTGAGGATCAAGTATAGCAAACTCAGGAATATTAAATTCTGTATCACAAACAGCCTTAGTCAAATCCTCCTCCCTAGTGATAATACTACTTTCAGACATCTCTGATCCAGCTCCAGGAATTGTTAAAACAACTCCAACCTTTAAAGAGGTAGTGGGTTTATCTTTACCTGTAAAAAAGTTCCAAACATCACCAATATAAGGTGTACCAAGAGCAATAGCTTTAGAGGAATCAATAACACTACCACCACCCACAGCTAATATAAAATCAATATCATTATCTATACATAAATCGATACCTCTTTCTACAAGAGATAGTCTTGGATTTGGAACGACTCCAGGCAGTTCAATAAAATCTATATTATTTTCTTTTAAGGACTCAACTACAGCATCATAGATACCAAGTTTTTTAATTAGTTCACCTTCATAGTGCAATAAAATTTTAGAAGAATATGGTTTTATATATTTACCAACACTTTTAAAGCTATCTTTTCCAAAAATTATTCTGGTAGGACTTTTAAAATTGAAACTCTCCATCTGTACCTCCTATTGAAATATGTTATAATACACTATATATAATTCTAAAACTGTAAAAAATCAAGTAAAGGGGGCATTAAGTGTTTTACAACACTCAAATAAAAGATGAAAAAAGGGTCTTGTTTAGATGTTTATGAATATTTTAAAGAAAAAATATTAAATGGAGATTTAAAAGCAGGAGAGAAACTCCCATCTTTAAGACAGGTATCTATGAAAAAGAGACTGAATACAACAACGGCGTTAAAAGGGTATGAGATGTTGGAGAGAGAGGGGTATATCTTTAAGGTTTTAGGTAAGGGAAGCTTTGTAAGTGAGAGCAGAGATTTCTCTATTAACTTGGACAATAGATTAATTTTAGAAAGAGCTTTAATAACAGAGGAGGAGAAGAAAAATCTTATAGATTTTTCAAAGGATGAGATAGATTCTATAAAATTAATTGGACTGGATTTAAGAAATATAATGCTTAAAGTTTTGGTATTAAATGATGATATGTTTGAAGAGGAAAATTTAAAGGGAAGTAGGACTTTAAGAGAGGGAATAGCTGATTATTTAGAGGGGATAGATATCTTTATTTCAAATGAAGAGATAGTGGTTTTAAACAGTTCACAGCAATGTTTAAATACAATTTTAAAGCTATTTTTTAAGAAAAAAGGGGAGATAAGTATTGTGGTCTCAGATCCTACAAAATATAAGGCATTAAATCTATTTAAAGAGAGAGCAGATGTAAAGGGTGTTCATCTTTTAGAGGATGGATGGGATTTTCAAGATTTTGAAGAGATTTTAAAAAATAATAAAATAGATTTTGTATATGAGAGCTTTAATTATCAAAATCCCTCTGGAATAGTTTGGTCTGATGAGAAAAAAGAGAGGCTTCTTAAGTTGGCACAAGAGTATGATTTCTACATAATAGAGGAGGATAATAACTCAGAGTTTTACTATACGGAAGAGAAACCAAAAGCATTGAAATATTTTGATAGGAGAGGAAAAGAGAGAGTATTTTATCTTAAAGACCTAGCTAAATGCATACATAAAGAGATGAAGATAGCGTATATGATTATCCCCCCTATTTTTAGAGAGCGTTTGGAGTTTGAAGTTTTAAATTCAGAGATAACTCCAGGAAACTTTACTCAAAAAACATTGGAATATTTAATAAAAAATGGTATCTACTCAGAGAGTTTAATAAAAATAAGAGAAAAAATAAAGATTAGATACGAATATATGGTTGAAAGATTAAAAAAGATGAAAGGGATAAGACTTATGCATAGTCCAGGGGGTGGAAGGTCAATCTGGATTAAATTGAGTAAAAATATCGATGAAAAAGAGTTTTATTATCTTTGTAAAAAAAATGGCGTTTCCATTCTACCAGGGACTATCTTTTATTGGGATAAAAGAGTTGATTCAAAAATTAGATTAAGTTTTGTTGGAATAGAAAAAGAGGAGATAGAAAAGGGATTAAATATAATTGAAAATGCTATAAATGAGATAGATAAAAAAGTGTTATAAAACACTTTATTGAGTGTTTCCTTGATTTAAAAAAAATTGTGAGCTAATATCGTAGCAATAAATTTCTTTTAAGGGGAGCGTGAATAAAGATGTTGGACAAAAAGGATAGTTATAAGAGCTTTATGGGATTAACACCTCTAATCTTATTTGTGATAATGTTTTTAGTGACAGGGATAGTGACAAAAGATTTTTCAAGTATGCCTGTCTTAGTAGGATTTATGTTTGTACTAGCTTATGCATTGTCATTGAATAGGAAGGATAAGAAGATATCTCTTGAGGAAAAAGTAGAGATTTTTGCTAGAGGTGGTGGAGAATCAACTATAATTTTGATGGTTACAATTTTTATATTAGCAGGAGCATTTTATTCTGTTGCTAATGCTATGGGGTCAGTGGATGCAACAGTAAATTTTGGTCTGAGCATTTTACCATCTAAAGCCATATTGCCAGGTATTTTTATAATAAGTTGTATCATTTCCTTTGCAATGGGAACATCTATGGGAACAATTACAGCGATAGTTCCAATTGCAATAGGTATGTCTCAGCAGACAGGATTGGATATATCTCTTTTGATGGGAACTGTTGTTGGAGGAGCAATGTTTGGGGATAACCTATCTTTTGTTTCAGATACAACAATAGCTGCTGCAAGAACACAGGGGATAGAGCTAAGAGATAAATTTAAAATGAATGCCTTAATAGTTTTACCAGCTGTAATATCAACGATTATAATTTTGGCTTTAGTTCCTGAAGCTAAGGGAACAGTGGAAGTTGGGGAATACTCTTTAATAAAGATACTACCATATATCTCTATCATAGTGAGTGCTTTAATAGGATTAAACGTAATGGTGGTATTAGCCATTGGAATTGGAACAGGAGCGATTTTAGGATTATCACTTGGAGCATTTAATTTTGTGGAGTTATTAGGATTTATTCAAAGAGGGTTTGGATGGATGCAAGATCTTTGCTTAATTGCCATAGTAATAGGAGGGATAATAGCTCTAATGGATTATTATGGTGGAGTAAACTACCTTCTAGATAAGATAACATCTAAAATAAAAAGTAAAAAGGGAGCAGAAGCTGGAATAGCAACTTTAGCTGCACTAATTGACGTTGCAACAGCTAATAATACAATCTCCATAGTGACAGCTGGTCCATTGTCAAAAGATATATCTAAGCAGTATGCAATAGATTTAAGAAGAACTGCTAGTTTATTAGATATTTTTTCTTCAGCTTTTCAAGGATTGCTTCCATATGGAGGGCAACTTCTTGTAGCTGCGGGATTAGCTCAGATATCTCCAATGGAGATAGTTCCATATAATTATTACTCGTTTTTAATGATTTTATTTGGAGGATTATCAATTGTGTTCAATGTACCAAGATTAAAAGGATATCAAAAAGAAACAATAATAGAGCAAAAAGCTGAAGAGGAGATTTTCTAAAAGTTTAAATAGAGATTGTACAAAGGGAGCTAGTTCACAACTGGCTCCTTTTAATATATACTTCTGATATCAAAGGAATACAGTGATTTCAATATAGAATATGATATAATAAAAGAAAATATTTTGGAGGAGTGGTGTGGATTTTTTTAAAAGCCTATTAAATGAAGTGGGACCAATAATCTATAAGCGTGGAGAGGAGTATTACACTGGGGGAAGAATCTTAGAGTTGAAACTCTATCAAGCGGATGAAGTCTACTATGGTGATGGAGTTCGTAACCTTGTTGGAACAATAAAGGGAAGTGATTATTCAAAATATAAAACTGATGTGCTATTTAACAAAAGAGAGATTGTAGATAGTAACTGTAGTTGTATGTACTTTAGAGAACATATAAAACCATGTAAACATATAGTAGCTGTGGCAATGGCAGCTTATCATCTAGTCTTAAAAAAAGAGACAGTTTCTAAATCCAATGTTGATATGCATCTGGATTTTTTTAAAAATCCAATTTCAGAGAGAATAAATCCAATATTTTTAAAGATAACTCCAGTGATAGAGGAGATAGTTGGACATAAAAGTCTTGATTTTAATATGGAGATAGTGTCAAAAGATAAGAGCTATAAGTTGATGAGCAAACTTTTAAAGTTTTTAAAAGCCTATGAAAGAGAGCAGTTTAGTTTTGGAAAAAACTATAACTATAGTCCAAAGACAGATTACTTTCAAGGGTGGGAAAAAAAGTTTATGGATTTTCTAAAGGAGTATGAGGGAATCTTTAAAAGAGGGTACTATAGAGATATGAGTTTAAATGGGATTCTAAATAATAAAAGAAGTTTTGATAGATTTATAGATATTTTAGGAGAGGGAAAACAGGTTGTTTTAAAGGAGGTAGCACTAAGGGAGCTACTGGGTGTAGAGATAAAACAGGATACAGAACAAACTGTGAAAGTTGAGTTTAAAAATATAGACAGTTTTATTCAAAAGGGAGAGAGAACTCTTTTGGATATAACAGATAAAAATAATCCCATATTCTATCGAATATCCTCTTTAGATATGGAGATGTATAAAAATATTTTAAGAAGAACCAGTAGAAGTAAGGCTATGGTAGTCAGTGAAAACAATCTACCAACAGTTATAAACTCAGCAAAAAATATGGGGGTATTGGATATATCCAAAGAGATAAAGGAAAAGATATATACACCAGAGATAATAGAGGATAAAATCTATATAGATTCCTATAATATCTATGGTTTAAAAGTTTACTCTAAGAGATTTTATGATGGAAAAGAGGAGAGGGATCTAAAGGATATTATACTTTTAAATAATACCTTAGAGGGTCAATCTCTATATATTAGAATTTTAGAGGAGTACAGTGATAACTTTGAAAATGGATTCTATCATATTACAAATATAGAGAGCATATATAGATTTGTGATGGAAGCTATACCTGAGCTAGAGAAAAAGTATGAGATATATTACTCAGAGGAGTTTAAAAGTAGGAGCTATTCGACACCAACTGTTAGAGTGGAAACAAAAATTACAGATATATTGGATATAAAGTTCAGTGTAGAGGGAATGGATAATAGTGAAATAAGCGGTATTTTAAATGCCATTCATGAAAAAAAAAGATACCATCTACTGAAAAATGGTGGAATTATAGATATTGCTGATACTGAGGAGTTAGATGAATTAAGAGCTCTTTTAGATATAGCTGAAGTCAGTAAAAAAGAGATTGAACGTGGGATAATATCAAGGGCGAAAAACTATGGATATTTTTTAAACTCAACCCTACAAAGAATTAAAAATGTAGTTTTAGATAGAGAGTTTAAAGAGATGAATGAAAATTTAAAAGCCATATGTTCAAAGGATGAGGAGAAAGAGATTAAAAGAGTCTTTCCAATGCTAAGAGATTATCAAGTCTATGGTATTCAGTGGTTACAAACTCTTAAGAGATTGGGACTTGGAGGGATTTTAGCAGATGATATGGGACTTGGAAAAACACTACAAACCATAGCATATTTAGCTCTTGAAAATAGAGAGTTACCAAGTATAGTTATAGCTCCAAAATCTCTGGTATATAACTGGAAAAGTGAGTTTGAAAAATTTGCACCAGATATTCAAGTGAAGATGTGTATAGGTGTAAAATCTGAGAGAGAGGATATCATCAGAAATATAAAAAGTAAGGAGATTTTAATAACAACCTATGGAGTTTTAAAAAATGATTTAGAGATATATAGGGAGATGGCATTTAAGGATGGCTTTGCCAATATAGTTATAGATGAGGCACAGAATATAAAAAACATCTTAGGAAAAACGTCCAATGCTATAAAAGAGTTGGTGGGTGAAACTAAGATAGCACTTACAGGAACTCCCATTGAAAACAATATTTTAGAACTTTGGAGTATCTTTGACTTCGCTTTTCCAGGTTATCTTGGAAAACATACAACCTTTAAAAAGAGATATCTGGATAACTTAAAAAGTTTAAAAACTGTTGTGGGACCATTTATTTTAAGACGTACAAAGGGTGAAGTTTTAAAGGAGCTACCTGAAAAGATAGAGCAGGACATTGTTGTAGAGCTCAATGAGAAACAGAGGAAACTATATATATCATACCTAGAAAAATATAGAAGAGAGGTTGAAGCCGATGGAGCTGATGCCATAAAAATACTTTCATGTTTAACAAGATTGAGACAGATTTGCAATCATCCAAAGTTATTTATAGAGGACTATAAAGGTGAGAGCACAAAACTTGAGGCACTTTTAGAGATTCTTCAAGAGGCCAAGAGTGGAGGTCATAGAGTACTTTTATTTTCACAGTTTACAGAGATGTTAAGTATAATAAAGGACTATTTAAAAGATGAGTTCACCACTCTATACCTAGATGGAAAAACTGAGGTAGAGAAGAGATTGGAACTAGTGGAAAGATTTAATAGTGGAGAGGGAGATATTTTTATAATCTCCTTAAAAGCTGGAGGAAGTGGACTTAATCTAACTGGAGCTGACACTGTGATACACTTTGATCCTTGGTGGAATCCATCTGTGGAGAATCAAGCTACAGATAGAGCCCATAGAATGGGACAAAAAAATGTGGTAAATGTTTTTAGAATTATAACTAAAGGAACAATTGAGGAGAAGATTGCCCTTATTAAAAGTGAGAAATCTAAGGTTATCAGTGAGGTCTTAGATGGAGAAAAACATGAACTTTTAAAGATGAGCAAAGAGGAGTTATTAAAATTATTTTAACAGAAAAGTGGGAACTATAATACAGTTAGTTCCTATTTTTCATTTAAAAATCTATAAAAAAATTGACAAGAATAAAATTTTTATGTATATTACTTGTATACACAACTATACAATTTTAGAGGGAGTGAAAATTATGGATAAAAGAGAGTTTACAATAACTATAGCAGGTGGAGGAAGCACTTGGACACCAGGTCTTTTAAAAGCTCTTTGTAAGAGAAAGGGAACTTTTCCATTAAAAAGAGTTGTACTTTTTGATAATAATCCAGAGAGACAAGAGATTATAGGGGAGTTTGCAAAGGTTCTTTTTAAAGAGGAGTATCCAACTGTGGATTTTGAATATACAACATCACCAGAGGTAGCTTTTACAGGAACTGATTTTGTATTTTGTCAGATTAGAACTGGTGGATATAAGATGAGAGAACTAGATGAGAAGATACCACTGAGTTTGGGAGCAATTGGACAGGAAACTTGTGGACCAGGTGGATTCGCTTATGGAATGAGATCCATTGGAGATATGATAAAACTTATAGAGGAAGTTAGAAAATATGCTCCAGAAGCTTGGTTTTTAAACTACACAAACCCGGCGGCAATAGTGGCAGATGCACTTAAAAAAGCCTTTCCAAATGACAAGAAAATATTAAATATATGTGATCAACCAGTAAATCTTCTAAGATCATATGGAAGACTTTTAGGGATGGATTCAAATGAGTTTGAACCGGTGTACTTTGGGTTAAACCACTTTGGATGGTTCACAAATATCTATGATAAAAATGGGGTAGATCTAGTTCCTAAACTAAAGGATATAACTTTAAATTCTGGATTTAAACCAGCTGATGCAGAGCAAAGAGACCAGTCATGGTTGGATACATATGCAATGGTAAGAGATATGTTAGTGGATTTCCCAGACTATATGCCAAATACATACTTACAATACTATTACTATCCTGAATATAAGAGGGCAAAACTTGATCCAAACTACACTAGAGCCAATGAAGTTATGAATGGAAGAGAGAAAAGAGTGTTTGAAGAGTGTAAAGAGATAGCTGTAAGAGGTAGTATGGGAGAGTCCAATGTAGTTCATAATGATGCTCATGGAGAGATGATTGTTGAAGTTGCAGAGTCTATAGCCTTTAATGAAAATAGAATCTATATAGTGATAGTTCAAAACAATGGACTGATATCTAACTTAGATGATGATGTGATGGTAGAGGTAGCAGCTACATTGGGTATCAATGGACCAAGACCATTTGGAGTCGGAAAGATAGGAACATTTTATAAGGGGCTTATGGAGCAGCAGTTTGCCTATGAGAGATTGACAGTGGAGGCATGGTTTGAAGGTTCATATGCCAAAGCTCTTCAAGCTTTAACACTGAATAGAGCGGTGGTAGATGCTAAAAAAGCTAGAAAAATTTTAGATGCACTAATTGAAGCAAATAAGGAGTATTGGCCAACACTAAGATAATATGTTAATATCTAATTAATATAAAAATAGAAGGGTGGTTTCAATGGAGTATAAAGTTATAAATCTGTTACAAACAAGGGAGTTAAAGGCAAAATTTACCAAGAGTGAGGAGAATATTTTAGATTTTATTGAAAAAAACTTTGATAAAATCCCTAAATATTCAGTGGTTAGATTATGTGAAGAGGCTTATGCTTCTCAAGCAAGTGTAAATAGAGTTTGTAAAAAGTTGGGGTTTAAAGGGTTTAGTGAATTGAAATACTCCATTGAACAGGACTTGGAAAAGATGGAAAGTTCAAAAAGTTTAAGTATAAACAATACATTTTTTTATATAGAGAATATAAACTTTCAAGATGTACAAGAGGTGGCAGAGGTAATAAAAGAGAATAGAAAGATATTGATATATGGACTTGGAGCTTCTCAAATAACAGCTTCATATTTTCAAAGACAGCTACTATATCTGGGATTTCAAGCCATTGTAGTGAGTGAAGAGAGAATGATAGAGCAGTTTGATGACTTTATACTTTTTATTCTATCTAGCTCTGGTGAAACTTTAAGAGTGAAGCATGTGGCTAAAAAGTTTAAGGACAGAGGAAAAACAGTTATAGCCATAACAAAATCTGGAAGTTCACTGGATGAGTTATGTGATTTTACCTTTACTCACAATATTTCAATAGATAAATTGGACGCTATAGCTCGTGAACAACAGCTACATATGATAATTATGATTAATGAGCTAATAAATAGAGTTCAAAATGGATAATTATCCATAAAAAAGGATTACGATTTTTTGTTCTGTTAGATTATAATAAATTTAAAAAAAGAACAAAGAGGTAATAAAATGAGTAGAGATATAAAAATATTGATGCATACACATTGGGATAGAGAGTGGTATTTTACAAAAGCTGAAACACAGGTACTTCTTAGAAATCACATGTTTGAAGTTATAGAGTTTTTAGAAAAAAATGAGGATATAATCTATGTTTTAGATGGTCAAAGTGTAATGCTTGATGATTTTATAGAGTTTGCTCCAAAGTGGAGAGAGAACAGAAAATCTAGTAAAAAAAGGTGCTCTTAGAGTTGGACCTTGGTATACACAAACAGATTTACTGCTGGTTCATGGAGAATCTATTATCAGAAATCTATACTATGGAATGAAAAAGGCAATGGAGTATGGAGATGTAATGAAAGTGGGATATGCTCCTGATACTTTTGGACACTCAGCTCAAATGCCTCAAATATACTCACAATTTGGGATAGATAGCACTTTTTTCTGGAGAGGCTACAGTGAGTTAAAAGCTGAGAAATCAGATTTTCTATGGAAAGGGATAGATGGAAGTGTAATATTTGGAGTTAATCTGGCCACTGGTTATCAAGGAGCTAAGTATTTAGAGAGTGATAGAGATGAGTTAAAAGCTAGAATGGATAAGATAATGAAAGTTCTAGACAAATATTCAGCTGGAGATTCTAGACTTATAATGAATGGTCATGATCAGATGCCAATTCAAAAGAATATACACTCAATTATGGAGAATATAAAGGAGTTTTATAAGGGTGATAAAGTTTCTGTATCGGACTTTGAAAGTTATGTAGAGAGTTTAAAGGGACTGGTTTTAGAGAGCGTAGAGGGTGAACTAAATCATAGTAAACATGCGAGAATTCATAAGACTATAACATCAACTAGAATGGATATAAAACTATTGAATACAGAGTTGGAGTATAAGATATACAATGTTTTAGAACCTTTAGCACTACTGGGAAAAGAGTTAAATATTGACTACCCACATGAGATATTTGAAAAATGTTTAAAAGAGCTTTTTGGAGCACATGCTCATGATAGTATTGGTGGATGTAACTCAGATTTAGTAAATAGAGATATAAAACAGAGATTAACTCAGGTAAAGGAGATACTGGATACTCAAATAGAGCTATATATGAGACTTATATCTCTAGCTTCAACAAGTGAAAATAGAAATATAGTAACTCTTTATAACTATCTACCATATAAGAGAATCAATGAAAAAATTGAGATGGAGTTTATCACAAGAACAAGTGATTTTAAGATTTTAAATGGGGATAGAGAGATAGAGTATCTACTACTTGATCAGGAGATTGTAGATGCTGGTCTTATAGATAGACAGGTGGCAGCTAGACTTTTAGATATTAAAGTTTTTAAGAGTAAAGTTTCATTTGTAATAGATGAGATAGAGGGATTATCCACTAAATATTTAAGCTATGAGGATGGAGATAACTACTCATTGAGAGATGAGAAAAAATTAGATACATCTATTGAAAATAGTTTATATAAAATCTATGTGGAAAACAATAGACTTAATCTTTTAATAAAAGAGGAGAATAGAGTTATAGAGAATGTGTTCTATATAGAGAGCAGTGGAGACGCTGGGGATAGTTATGACTACTCACCTCCACATAAAGATCTAATTATAGATTCTAAAGATGTAAAAATAGATGAGTGTGAAGTTTTAAAATCAGAAACTCAATCTGTTTTAAAATATAATTTAACATATGAGCTACCTAAAAATCAGAACTCTAGAGATGAGAAGATTTTAGATGGAAAAGCTACATTTAAAGTGACTATCTCAATAGTGGATAAAGATGTTGTAAATCTATCTATAGATCACACTAACTATTTAGAGGATACAAGATTTAGAGCAGTTTTAAATACAGAGATTTTAACTGATAAAGTTGAATCAGATTCACATCTTTGCGTTGTGGAAAAGCCAGTATACTTTGAAAAGGAGTTAAGTATTTGGGAAAGTGATAGATGGGCTGAAAAACCAGTGTCCATTGAAACATTTAACTCATATGTTTCAATTAAGGATGATATGAGAGAGGCTGCAATGTTCTCATATGGACTAAAAGAGTATGAGGTTGTAGATAGTAAGATATTTATAACTCTATTTAGAACTTTTTCACACCTGGGAAAAAGAGAGCTTATAAATAGACCGGGAAGACCATCTGGAATAGAGATAGAGACTCCAGATAACCAGTTATATAAGGAGAGTTTCAACTTTAATCTAGGATTTACATTTATAAAAACAGATAGAAATAACAGTGAAAAAGCAAAAGAGTTTCTAACTCCAATAGAGGGATATCAATTAAAAGAGTTCAATAGATTCAATATAAATATTCCAAATGTTAGAAAAAATATCACTACAAATCTAAATTTAAAGTTAAATGGATGTGTAGTGAGTGCACTAAAAGAGAGTGAAAACACTGGAGATACATTCATAAGAGTGTTCAATCCAACTGGGCAAGAGATAGAGTTAGTATTTAACGAGGGAGTTTTCTTAAGCAATATGTTTGAGGAAAAATTAGAGGTATTAAAAGTATACAAAATAAAAGGGCAGGAGATTTTAAATATATTAATTGAGAGAAAATAGTAAAAGGGGTATTAATATGCAAAAATTTAAAAAAGATCTTCAAAGTTTTGGGAAAACGCTACTATTTCCAATATCAATACTGTCATTCATGGCAATATTTTTGGGATTATCAGCAGCACTACAAAATCCAAATATAGTAAAGTTTTTACCATTTCTTCAAGGAGAGGGAGCACAAACTTTTTTAGGTTTTATTAGAAAATTAGCTGGAATTCCATTTGGACAATTGCCACTACTATTCGCTATGGCCATTCCACTTGGAGTTGTTAAAAGGGATAAAGAGGTTGCAGTTTATTCATCAGTTGTTGGTTATATAGCAATGCTTGTGGGAATGAACTACCTTCTAGGAGTGCAGGGGTTTAACTCATCTACAACGTCGATTAAGTATCTTATGGATACAAAGGGTATGTCTGCAGTTGACGCAACTCTTCATAACTCGCAATTTACAAGTGTTTTAGGAATATTTGTATATAATATGAATGTTATAGGTGGAATGATAGCTGGACTTCTAGGAGTGGTTATTCATAATAGATTTAGACAGATAGAGTTACATCCATCACTTACATTCTATAGTGGAAAAAGATTTGTCCCTATTGCAGCTGCGCTATTTATGCCTATAGTTGGAATGGCTCTAGTTTATGTTTGGCCATTTATAAATGATGTTATCATGAGTTTAGGAACAGTTATATCAAAGTTACAGATATTTGGAGTTTTTCTATATGGATTCTTAGAGAAAGCCATAAATCTAACAGGGTTACATCATATCTTAAATCAGGCATTTAGATTTACCGCTCTTGGTGGAATTGAAAATGTAGCTGGACACACTCAGGTGGGAGCACTGAACATCTACTTTGCAGAGTTAGAAAATCATGTGGCTTTCTCTCCAAGAGCAACACAGTACTTAGCTCAAGGAAAAATCTTACATATGGTATTTGGTATGCCAGCAGCTATATTTGCAATGTATAAGTGTGCTTTACCTGAAAAGAGAGAGAAGTTAGTTAAATACTTTATTCCAGGGTTGACAGCTGTTATACTAACAGGTATAACTGAGCCTATAGAGTTCACATTTATCTTTATATCTCCAATGCTTTGGTTTGTTAACTCAATACTTGCAGGACTTGCATTTATGGTTCCAGCTATGTTCAATGTAACAATTGGAAATATTCAAGGTGGAATAATTGACTGGTTTGTCTTTGGAACGCTGCAAGGTATGCAAACAAAATGGTATCTATTCCTATTCTTAGGACCAATCTTCTTTGGACTTTACTACTTTGCATATAGCTTTGTAATAAAAAAATTCAATGTTATGACAATGGGAAGAAGTTATAGTGACTTTGACGAGAGTGAGGAGTTTTCAGATGATGGAAAAACTACTCTGGGAACAGAGGACAATAAAATAGCCGAGGAACTAATAACTGGTCTTGGAGGAGTAAAAAATATAGTTGATGTGGATAACTGTATATCTAGACTTAGAATAGAGATAAAAGATAGAGCTTTAATCAATGAGGAGTTAATTAAAAAATCAAAACCTAATGGGATAATTATTCCAGATAATAACAATGTTCATATAGTTTATGGTGGAAGAGTCACTAAGATGAGAAATCTACTTGATGACTATATATTCTCAAAAAAAGCTTAAATTAGAGTGGTAAAATTTAGGGAGCTAGCATAAAATGCTGGCTTCTTTTTTTGAAAATATGATAAAATATGATAAAAAGTATATTCTAGGAGGGCTTTTATAATGATAGATAAAAATTCACACATTCCAATATATGCTCAACTTGAAGGTATTCTCTTGGAGATGATAGAGAGTGGAGAGCTAAAGCCAGGAGATATGATCCCATCAGAGAATGAACTATCAAAAAAATATGGTATCAGTAGAATGACAGCTAAAAAAGCTATAGACTCTTTAACAATAAAGGGATTGGTGGAAAGAACTCAAGGGAAGGGAACATATGTTTCAAGCTATGAAAAAAAAATAGAGTTACCTCTAAATAGATTACGTGGCTTTACTCAAAAAGTTTGTGAGATGGGACTGGTTCCAGAAAATAAACTTTTAGCCTTTGAAAAGATACCCTGCCCTAAAAACATATCTAAAATTTTAGGTATAGAGGAGGGGGAAAAAGTCTGGAGAATGGAAAGAGTTAGACAGATAGATGAAATCCCAGCTGTATTTGAGGAAAGTTATATAAGTGTAAAGCTATTACCAGACTTAAAAGAGAAAAATCTATTGGAATCTAAATTTGATTATATAAAGAAAATTGGATTGGAGATAGGAAATAGCGAAAGGGAGATATTGGCTGAGATACCCAGTGACTATGTTGCAAGTGCATTGAGACTCAAGAGAAATGAGCCGATACTTTTAGCAGAAAATACTACCTACTTGAAAAAAGGGGAAGTTTTAGAGTATTCAAAGATATATTATAATCAAAAAAAATATAGATTTAAACTTATAGCAGAGGGAGATTAAGTAAAAAATTGTTCCATATAAAAAAAGAAAGAATAGTAAAAAAATGTATAATAGTTCAGAAAAAGTATAGTTGGTTTTTTAAAATAAAACATAAAAAAAGTTGAACCACGATTCAAAAAATGATATACTATGTTTAAAATAATGAATGAAAACAGAGGCGAGGAAAATGAAAAATTTAAAAAACTATTTTAAGTATTTGCCAGTGGCTCTTACAGGTTTAGCTTTAGGTGTATCTGGAGTCAGTGGAGCAGTGGCAGTGGTACTTGATTCAAGGGCTTTATATGTGGGAAACTTCATATCTTTAATGCTACTATTACCAATTATAATAAAAAATATACTTCACTTTGACGTTTTTAAAGAGGAGCTGAAGCACCCTACACTAGGAAGCTTTATACCAACTTTAGACATGGCATTGATGAACTTTTCAGTAGTTCTTTATGAATTTTCACCAGCATTAGGAAAAGGATTATGGCTACTATGTATACTTTTACATCTAATATTTGGAGTATCATTTATATATCATAGATTTCGTTCTTGGAATATAGAGCATATGGTTCCAAGTTGGTTTGTTCCACCAATAGGTGTTGTTGTTGCTTCAGTGGATTCAGCAGTTATGGGAATGCCTGAATTAGCTAAAGGAATTTTTTATGTAGGGTTTGCTTTTTATATAGTTATGCTTCCTATGATGCTTTATAGAATTATATTTGTTGAAAAGATAGATGATGCTAGACTTCCAACATTTGCTATAATGGCAGCTCCACCTAATCTTTGTTTAGCTGGATATTTAGTTGCATTTCAAACTCCAAACCCAGCAATGGTAGGTTTTTTATTTCCATTGGGAATATTTATGACAGGGTTACTATATATATCGATGGTAAAGATTATAAAACTTAAATTCACACCGGTATATGCATCATTTACATTCCCTTTAGCTATAGGGTCTACGGCGATTTTAAAATATTCTAAGTATATTGGAAGTATAGATCAAAATAGAGGGATATTCTGGTATAACTTTGGAGTGGCAGCTACAACTTTAGCTGTGTTCTTCATATCAATTATATTTGTAAGAATAGTTGGAATAGTAATAAATCAAGTGAAAGAGATAAGAGGAAGTTTATAAAAACTTCCTCTTTTGTTATAATGTTTTATCTAAAGTTTCAATAATATTGATTTTTCCTTCAATTAGATACTCAGTTGTAGGTAAAAAATGTATATCTCTATCGTGACATTTTTCCCACTTAATATCCCCAGTCCAATACTCCTTTATACTATCTGAAATACTCTTAAAGTCTGAATTTCTAATTTCAGATATAATATCAGCATTGTGTTTAGATAGTGTATACTCTTGTGATGTATCCACAGCTACCTTGCAAATTGTACCTTTCCATCCATACATCTTAGTTGCAGTTAAAAGATCTGTTAATTTTTCAAATGCAAATTGTGCTCCACATCTAGATGGAAGTTCTGGAAAAAACTTTGAACGATATTTTTCTAGTTCCTGTTCAGCTTCAATATGAACTAAATCATCTCTTAAAAAAGCTGGAAATTGATTTAGATTGAAGTTTAGTATATAGTTAATTTTATCCTCTTTACTTTGAAAATTATAGTGAAAGTCATCGATTAAATTGATTAAATAAAGTTGATTTTTTATAACTTCGCCTGTATTGGCAATAGTTATTAAAGACATAATTGTACCTCCATTGTTTCTTATAAAAAAAGACTCTATAATAAGAGTCTTTTTTTTATTTGGTTTTTTGGAAAAAGTTTAAAAAATTTCTTACCTTAATTGAATTATAGTTCAAATTCTTTAAAAAGTCAACATATTTTTGAATCATGAGTCAAAAAAAGAAAAGTTAAATAAGGTTAAAAGAAGTGCGTGTTTCATATGGTATATCTATCAAAAATAAGTTATAGAATAGGAGGAAAAATATGAAGAAATTTAGATTTTTACTACTTCTTTTACTTGTACAGAATGGGAAAATTTTTGCTTCAAGCAAAGGGTTGATATTTTGGTCTGACCTTATGTATTTTAAAAATCAAGAGGAGGAGTATCACCTAAAAAACGGTTCAGCTTACTCCAGAGAGAATAGTGGAAAACTTCCAATAAAGCCTCCGGTGGATCCTCCAGTAGAACCCCCAATAAAACCTCCGGTAGATCCTCCGGTAGATCCTCCGGTAGATCCTCTGGTAGATCCTCCGGTAGATCCTCCGGTAGACCCTCCGGTAGACCCTCCGGTAGATCCTCCGGTAGACCCTCCGATAAAGCCTCCAGTAGAACCACCAATAAAACCCCCAGTAAAACCACCTGTGATTATACCTCCAGTAAAACCTGAAAAACCTCCAGTAAAACCACCAATTCCTGTTGAGCCAATACCTGATCCGTCTACTCCAGTTGCTCCAAAACCAGTAGTTGAAAAATATATATTTTATAATAATGTTTTTTATGAAGGAACTGATTTAAAAACAGGTGAAGCTCCACTAGGAGGCAGTCTAGTAGTAGATATGTCAAATAAAATTGGAATGGGAAGTGAAAAAGAGGGGTATACAATAGAAAATGAGGATACAATCTCTTTAAATAGACTACCTGAAATTCAAACATTAGTGGGTATGCAGGGGTCCAATGGAGGAACAATAATAAATCAAAGTAGTGGAACAATTAATATTCTATCCTATGGTGGAGTAGGTATGAATATATTAAATGAAGGGTATGCTGAAAACAATGGAGTAATAAATGCAGTTATGCCTTTTTCAAATAATACTGTGGCAATTCAGCTTTTAGGAACTGGAAAAGGTGTAAATAATGGAACAATAAATTTATATAACTCATATACAGCTGGAGCTACTGTTGAAAAGGGAAGTTTTGTAAATAAGGGGGATATATTAGGTGCTGCGAGATATGCTATGGCAGTTACAGGAACTGGAAGCATAGAGAATGCAAGTTCAGGGAATATCTCACTTTTAGGGGTATTTGCTGCAATGTATGTGAGTGGTGGTGGAAGTGGAGTAAATAATGGGCTGATAACAGTATTTGATAGCAACTCTGGAATGATGACAACAGATGGAGGTATTGTAAACAATGGAACGATAACAATGACTACTCCGAGCTATAATGTGGGAGATAATCCTTTAGAGATTCCAAATGGAGCTATGTTTATAAATGGATTTGGAACAGCAGTGAACTCAGAGACTGGAATTATAAACCTGGGAACACCAGAGGTTACAGTGAGAGGGTATCATGCTATGACAGGAGATGGAGCTGTAGTTTTAGAGAACAGAGGTAAAATAAATATATATACCAATACAATAAATGAGGGACAACTGTTAACAGTGAACTTTGCATATTATTTGGAAAATGGAGCTATTGGTAAAAATATGACAACAGGAGTTATAAATTTAGGTGAATATGGTATGCTTAATTATGGCGGAACAGTTTATAACTGGGGAACTATAAATAAGGAAAAAATTAATGTTCAAGATATATCCTTAGATGGAAAGTTAGTTATGGAAAGTGAAGGAACTATATACTCTCCAGGTACAATGCTATTTGATACAGCCTATATAGGTAGAAGTTACACAGGAGCTAACTATACAGATAAAGGGATTTTAAATTTAGACTCATCCATTCCAGAAAACTTTGAAACCGTAAAAAGTAACAGCATCTTATATGAGGTAATTAAAAAGGATGGAGTTTATGTGTTTGAAAGAAATAGTTTTGAAGTATTAACTGATGATGTTTTAGGGCAATACTTAGAGAATATCTACTATGATTCAAACAATAAGTTGAAAGATAAGTTATTTGATATTTTGACATCTTCAGAGAGTGGAGAGCAGTTTGAATGGTATTTAGATGAGATTTTTGGAAGAGGATATTTTCCATCCTTAATTTATCAAACAAATGACGCAATAGTATTTACAAATGAAACTATATTAAATCAAATATCTAAAAAAACAGAGGCAACAGATAGAGAGAGCTATATTTTAGGATACTCCTTTGAAAAGATAAAAAAAAGTGGGTATGAAAATATTATAGGGTATACAGATGAGTTAAATAGCTTTTTTATAGGTAAAAACTATCCAATAAAAGAGAGTTTAAGTTCAGGGTGGATTTTGAGCTATACAAGATTAAACTCAAGGTTTAAAGAGGATAGAGGAGAAAGAAAAGATAATATGTTCCAAGGAACTGGTTATTTAAACTATAATAAAGATGAGTTAAATGCCTTTGGTAGTTTATTTGTAGGGTATTCAAAGGGTGATCTAAAAAGAGATGTAAAGCTGGGATACCTAGAGTATAGCAATGATTTTTCAGATATAACTTTTGAAAGTTTAGATGAGAGATTATCTTCAGATATTAAAAATTATTATGTGGGAATTTTAGGAAAGGTATCTAAGAAATATAACTTTGATACGGTATATTTGGAACCGGTCTTAAAAGTGGAAAGTGTTGGAATATTTCAAAAAAATATAAATGAAAGTAATGGAACTTATAATTTAAATTTAGATAAATTAAATGGTATGTTAAATAGTGGATATATTGGAACTGATATTGGTAAGATTTTTCAAGTTGGAAGGGGAGCACTGGATATAGCGATGAGTCTTGGAGTAAAACAGGAGCTCAATAGTTTAGATGACTATATTAAATTTAAAATTGATAATATAGGTGGAGAGGTTGGAGAGATTGATTTAAAAAATAGAAATAGATTCTCTAAAGAGATTGGTGTAAAAGCTGAAGTGGGAAATCTTTGGAAGGGACTATCTTTTTATGGAGAGTATAAATATATATTCTCAGAGGATAACTCCTGGAAAGTTTCAGGGGGAGTTAGCATTAAATTTTAAAAAAAAGCTAAGTAGATTAAACCCTACTTAGCTTTTAATTTGCATATTGCTCATTGAACATTGTATAGTAAAACCCTCTCTTACTCATAAGCTCACTGTGAGTTCCCTGCTCCTCAATTTTACCCTCCTTCACCACTAAAATAAGATTGGCACTTTTAATAGTGGATAGTCTGTGAGCTATTACAAAGCTAGTTCTGCCATGGATTAAGTTTTGCATAGCTTTTTGTAATCTCATTTCAGTCCTTGTATCAACACCACTTGTGGCTTCATCTAAAATAAGAAATCTAGGATTTTTTAAAATAACTCTAGCTATAGTGATAAGTTGTTTTTGTCCCTGGGATAAAATCATATTATCCTCACTTATTTGGGTTTCATAGCCTTGGGGTAGCTTCATTATAAAATCGTTGGCACATGCTAGTTTGGCTGCACGGAAAAGTTCAGTATCACCGATATCTTCACTACCATATAAAATATTCTCTCTAATACTACCTGTAAAAATCCATGTATCTTGAAGTACCATACCAAAAAGTTTTCGGAGCTCACTTCTTGAATAATCTTTTATATTGATTCCATCTATCAGTATTTTTCCAGAATCAATATCGTAGAATCTCATTAAGAGGTTGGTAATAGTTGTTTTTCCAGCTCCAGTGGGACCAACTATTGCAACCATATTTCCAGGTTTAGCTTCAAAGGAGAGAGAATCAATTGTCCTTTGCTTATAGCTATATCCAAAAGTTACATTTTCAAAGCGTATATCCCCTTTAGTGGTCTCTGTTACCACTTTTTTCTGCCCTGATTCCAGCTCCTCCTCCTGTCCGATTAGATTAAAGTATCTCTCTGCACTAACCATAACAGTTTGAATTATACTATAAACATCGGAGATATTAGCCATAGGACGATTAAACATTCTAGAGTAGATTATGAAGCTGGAAAGTCCTCCCAAGGTTATTTCACCTCTTAGAATAAAGATAGAACCTATAAGAACTATAAGAGCATAGCCCATGTTTCCAATATAGTTTAAAGTTGGATATCCAAAACCTGTAAAAAAATATGCCTTTACTGCATTCTCATTATACTTTCCATTGAGTTCTTGAAATCGTTCAATGACTTTTTCCTCATAGGTAAAGGCCTTTACCTCTGGTTCTCCCATAAGTATCTCCTCAATGTATCCACTGACCTCTCCAAGATATCTCTGTTGCTCCCTTGTTTTTTCACGACCTTTAAGTGTAAGTTTTCTTAAAAAAATCCCTGTGATAGAGACCAAAATCAGTTGTACTAATGTGAGTGTAGGACTTATATATGTCATAATTGCCAGAGTTATAACTATAGTAAGAATACTCACTATAACTTGTGTCCCAATTTGAGAGATGGAACTACTGATATTGTCAATATCATTTATCATTATGCTAATTATATTTCCGTGTGAATTATTGTCAAAAAATTTTAAGGAAAATTTATGAAGTTTTTCAAAACTTTCTTTTCTCATTTTCCATACTATTTGCTGAGAAATTCTGTTCATAGTTATATTTTGAATAAGGGTTAAAGTAGCTCCAGAAAGATATACTACTGCAAGAAGTGATGTGATTTTTCCAAGGGTTAGAAAATCGGAACTACTCATTTGAAACCTAAGTGTATTTATGCCCTTTCCTATAAGATAGGGCCCAATTAGATTTAAACCATTTCCTAAAATAGCTATAAAACATAACCAGATAAGTTTTTTTCTATGTTCTAAAAGATATGGAAAAAGACCTTTTAAAACTTTATTTTTTACTCTCATCTATCTCATCCTCCCTAGAACATATCTCTTGAGATTGGCAGATCTCTTTATAGATATCACTACTTTTTAGAAGCTCATTATGAGTTCCAACACCAACTATTTTTCCATCATCTAGAACCACAATTTTATCAGCTTTTTTTATAGATGAGATTCTTTGAGAGATTGTTATTACAGTTTTTTCTTTTTTTAAATTCAAAATCTCTTTCTTTAATTTTGATTCTGTTATAAAATCTAAGGCACTGAAACTATCATCAAAAATTAGTATCTCACACTCTTTTATTAGAGTTCTTGCTATGGATACTCTCTGTTTTTGACCACCTGAGAAATTCATTCCCCCTTTGGATACCATAGTTTTATGCCCTTGAGGAAGAGTGGATATAAATTCATCTGCTTGAGCAGCTTTTATAGCGGCTTTTATCTCATTTTCATCTGCTTGAGGTTTTCCCCATCTAATATTTTCCTCAATATTTTGAGAGAAAAGAAAGGATTTTTGCATAACAATACCTATTTTTTTTCTGAGAGTCTTAAGAGTATAGTTTTTAACATCTATACCATTTACTAAAATCTCTCCTTTAGAAACATCATAGAATCTAGGGATAAGACTGATAAGAGTTGTTTTTCCAGCTCCAACTCCACCGACTATAGCAACGTTCTCCCCCTTTTTAATCTCTAAATCTATATTTTCCAATACCCAAGGTGGAGTTTTTTCATAGGAGAAGTATACGTTTTTAAATTGGATAGCTATATCTGAATCTATAGATTCCTGAGACATATCTTTAGGGATATCCACACTCTCCTCCAAAACTTCATTTACTCTTTTAGAGGAAACAACAGTTTTACTAAAAAGTGTGAAAAGAAAAGAGAGTGCATTTAAGGAGAAAAGAATCATACTTACATAGTTTACAAAAGCTACAATCTCCCCCACTTTCATCTTTCCAAGACTCACTTTTTTACCACCAAACCATAGGATAGCACACACTCCTAAATTTAAAAGCATGGCGATAAAAGGGCTTCGAGAATCAATAAGATTTTGAGATTCTACATTTTTTTCGGCAAAACTGGTATTTCTATCCTGAAACTTCTCTTTCTCCACACTCTCTCTTACAAGAGCCTTAATTACTCTTATACCCACAAGGTTCTCCCTTATAATCTGTGTAAGTCTATCCAGTCTCTTTTGAAGTTCACTATAAAGAGGGATAGATTTTTTCATATAAAAATATGTTAGATAGATAGCTGTAGGAACTATAACAAGTAGAATAGTGGAGAGAGATGGATTAATTATAAAAGACATTATGATAGCTCCAATACCTGTTACAATCCCTTTAATTATCATTCTCATACACATATAAGTTGTCATAACTATTTGAGATACATCCTGGGTAAGTCTAGTTATAAGAGAGGCTTGGGTAAACCTATTCAATTGATGAAAGTCAAAACTCTGTATCTTTATAAAAATTTTTTCTCTAAGTTCCTTTCCAAATCCTTGAGAGGCCTGAACGGAGTAGTAGTTACAGATTATGGCACTAATATAACCTACAGTGGCCACAATAAGCATAAATAATCCTCTGGATATAACATAATCTATATCCTGTTTCATCACCCCCTTATCTATAATATCTGCCATTATAAGAGGGAGAATTAAATCTATAACTGATTCTGCTGATTTCAATGTCACTGCTGATATAGCCTTTCCTAAAAAAGGCTTTAAACTTTCAAATATCCGATTTTTCATATGGACTAACTCCCTTAAAAATAACGGGTACACCATAAGGAGTACCCGTTTTTAAACGTATTTTATAAATCATAATCTAAAGAATCTTTTAACTTTCTCTAAGAAACTTGTCTTAATCTTTCTGTTTTTATCTTTTAGTTTCTCATCGAACTCTTTAAGTAAAGTTTTTTGCTCCTCATCTAAATCCACAGGAACTTCAATTACTATCTCTGCATAGTGAGTTCCCTTTTTCTTAGTCTTAGGATTAAAAATACCATACTCTCTAAGGGCAAAACGTTTTCCACTTTGAGTTCCAGCAGGGATTTTTATCTTTTTATTTCCACTTAAAGTAGGAACTTCAACCTCTCCACCAAGAGCTGCAGTATAGTAACTAACAGGAACTTTACAGATAACATCATATCCATCTCTTACAAAAAGCTCATCTGGTCTAATTTTTATATGTATGTAAAGATCTCCATGAGGACCACCACTCGTACTAGCATTACCAAATTTAGCAAGTTTTAACTTTTGACCATCAGCTATACCAGCAGGGATTTTAAATTTCTTTTCCACCTCTTCTGGAGCACCATTTTTTCCTGTACGTGCATATCTAATAGTTTTTTCTCCACCTTTAGCAGATTCCTCTAAGGATATTTCAATCTCCATAGAGAGATCGCTACCTGGCTGAGGACCTCTTTTTCTAGAACCTCTACCTCCAAAGAAAGAGCCAAAGATATCTCCTAAATCCTCTTCATCTCCACCACCAAAATCATTGAAGTTAAAGTTGAAGTTACCAAAGTTAAAATCTTGGTAATTTTGACCACCATACTGACCATAACTTTGAGAGCTACTAGGGCCACCTCCCTGTTCAAAAGCAGCATGACCAAAATTATCGTACTGAGTTCTTTTCTCTGGGTCAGATAGAATTTGATAAGCCTCATTGACCTCCTTAAATTTCTTTTCAGCTTCAGCTTTTTCAGCCTCACTTGAAGCACTAAATTTGTCAGGGTGATACTTTCTAGCTTGTTTTCTATAAGCTTTTTTAATCTCAGCTTCACTGGCATTTTTATTAACTTCTAAAACCTTATAAAAATCCTCTTTTAGAGCCATATTAGCCTCCTTTTATAGTAAAACTATAGTTAAATTATTTATATGATTATCTCTTTTACTCTACTGACTTAAGGCTAAAATTCCTTTAGATTTTTGAAATAAAAAAATATATAAAAAATAAAAAGAAAAATATAACTTTTGTAGAAGAAGAGGTTAGAGAGTAAAATAAATTATTATATATCTAAGGGAAAGGTGAATTACTATGTCTAAAAAAATAACAGTAGAAAAATTTGAAGAGTTTATTTTAGAGTGTGTTAATGAGATGAAAACTGGAGAAAAAGTAGAGTTTAGTAAAGAGGAGAGAGAGGAGTTTACAAAAAAAGGTAAACCATTTTCAAAAGCTCACAAAATAACTTTAACAAAAATCGATGATGATAGATTCACTATTATAGATAGAGGAAATGAGGATTTAGAATTCTCAAATATCGATTTTAACGAAGTTATAAAAGAGTTAATGAAGTTAAAAGAGAAAGAGTTTGGAGATTGTGAGCATTTCTTCGCTTATAGAGATTAACAAAAAGTAAGACTAGAAGTATAATCTAGTCTTTTTTTATTGTAAAATTAAAAATTAATTTAAAGGAGAGCAAAAAATCATTTTGTATATAGAGTGCGTAAAAATTAAAAAATAGGAGGCTATACATGGAAACTAAAAGAGCAGTTGAAAATTTATTGAATTTTGCAGATATAAAAATTAATGGAGAGAGAGATTGGGACATAATAGTAAATGACGACTACTTCTATAGTCAAGTTCTAAAGGATGGTTCTTTAGGTCTAGGAGAATCATATATGGACAATCTTTGGGATTGTAAACAGTTGGATCAATTTATATTCAACGTTTTAAGAGCTGATTTAAAAAGCAAATATGATAAAGAGGTTATGTTGGCAGCGGCGAAAGAGAAGTTAAAAGGTGTGTTTTCATCCCATTCAATAAACAGTTGTAAAAAGGATATACACCATCACTATGATATAGGAAATGAACTTTTTAAAAATATGTTGGATGAAAGAATGGTCTATAGCTGTGGATACTGGAAAGGTGTAGAAAGTTTAGAGGAAGCCCAGGAGCAAAAGTTAGAACTAATTTGTAAAAAAATAGGGTTAAAACCAGGTATGACTCTTTTAGATGTAGGGTGTGGATGGGGATCTTTTATGAAGTATGCCGCTGAAAAATATGGTGCAATATGCACAGGAGTTACCTTATCTAAAGAGCAGATAAAACTTGGAGAGGAGCTATGTAAGGGGTTACCTGTGGAGTTTTTATATGAGGACTATAGAGAGTTAAAGGGTATGCAATTTGATAGAATAGTATCAGTGGGAATGTTTGAGCATGTAGGACCAGAAAACTATAAAATCTATATGAAAAAGATGAATGAGTTATTAAAAGATGATGGAGTATTTTTATTGCACACAATTGGAGGATTGGATTCAGGAAAGGGAACTGATCCTTGGATAGTTAAGTATATATTCCCAAATGGAGCTATTCCAAGAATAAAGGGAATAGGGGAAGCCATGGAGGATAACTTCTATATGGAGGATTGGCATGATTTTGGACCAGATTATGATAAAACACTTATGGAATGGCATAAGAGATTTATAAAGAACTGGGATAATATAAAAGAGAACTATGATGAGAGATTTAAAAGAATGTGGGAATACTATATTTTAACTTGTGCAGGAGCTTTTAGAGCTAGAGATTTAGCTCTTTGGCAGATTGTTATGACAAAGAAAAGAGTGGATAAAGTGGAGTGTAGATTCTCGTAAAAATTGGAAAATAAAAAGAGCTCTTTTGAGCTCTTTTTTAATAGCTTAAAATCCCAAATTTAACAAGAATCATAGCTATAGAGTAGATAATAGGGAATGTTATAGCAGTTCTTAAAATAAAGAACTTAGCTACATCAAGTATAGAGAATCCCATTTTTGAATTAACTAATATCATTCCAGTTTCACTTAGGAATATCAGTTGTGCAAAAGATAGAGTTCCAACGATGAACCTTGCAACTTCACTTGTTGTATTCTCGATAAATAGAGCTGGTAGATACATATCAGAGAAACCAACAATCATAGCTGGAGCCATTTGAGATGCAACCTCATGAGTGAATCCAAGTCCTCTTAAAATTGGCATTAAAGGCATAGATAGTATATTGAAGAAACTTGTATTTTCAGCAATAACTAAACCGATAGATCCCACACACATAATAACTGGAATAAAAGTTATATAGATAACTAAAACCTTGAAAAGAGAGTCCACAACAATCTCTTTTTCAGAGGCTTTTCCAGCTGTAGTAGTGGCTAAATGAAGAGCTTCAGCAAAACTTTTAGCCCCATTGTCATCCACTTTATTCCCATCATAATACTCATTTTTAAACTTTTTTAAAGGTAATCTAGCTATTATAAATCCAGCAACAACTGTTGAGAAAGCGATAGTTCCATAGAATACCCAGAATATTTTAGAAAATTTTAATAAATCTGCAACAACTGCGGCAAAAGATATTCCAACAATAGAGAATGATGTCGCAATAATAGCAGCTTCTCTTTGAGTGTAATAACCTTTTTGATACTGTTGATCAGTGACTACAATTCCAATAGTTCCATCTCCAAGAAATGAAGCTAAAGCGTCGATTGCAGCATATCCAGGAACTTTAAAAACCTTTCTCATAACAGGTGCAATCAGTGTTCCTATAAATTCAACTAGTCCAAAAGATGTAAGAAGTGGCATAAGCATAACCCCTATAAAAAAAGTTACCATAAGAGGGGGAATCATATCTCCAGCCATTAAACCACCAGTGTTCTCGTTGCTTAAAAATTCAGGTGCAAGTCCAAGTGAGATCAGAATAAACATTAAAGAACCACCTATTCTTAAGATTCCACTCAATCTATCTGTAACGAATAAGTCGTTTAAATATTGTTCTTTAAAATTCTTTTTGATGAATCCAAGTGTTGTTCCTGCAATTGTAATAACAGAACAAAACATTATTAAAAAATTAACCCAGCTTGAAAAATTATTTAGAACAAAGTTTTTTAGGTGACCCATAATAATAGATGATTCACCACCAATTGTAATGGGAGCTAGAAAAGCTAAAAGCCCCATTAAAGAATAAATACCAAACTTTAGTATTGCCATTATAAAAAACCTCCAGAAATTTAAAAATTTCTGCCAAATAAAAAAACATACTTAATAAAAAGTATGCCTGAATTGAGAACTTATGTTATTAAGCGTATTACTATGGCAGCTTCGTAATACTTAATTCACAGGAATATGTCGTCATCGCCATCGGCCTTAGGCTCAAAACATATAAGTGAACTAACCTCTATTTAAATTGTCAGTTAAGTATACTTTAAATAAAAAAGAATGTAAAGAAAAAAATTTAAAAAAAAAGTATTAATATAGAAAAAAGATTATGTTTATGGAAATTTGTATATTTACTAAACATATTCAAAACAGTATATTAAAGGCAAAAAGAGTTATATAGATATAGAAAAAAGATTATATAAGGAGAGAGACATGGGGGAGATTTAAAAAAAACGTATAGAATATTTAACAGGGAAAAATGCACCAGAAGAGGTTTTAAAAAAACTGGATCAAGAGTGTGAAACTATTTTAAAAGAGTATGATAAAAATAGAGATTTGGTGGATAGTAGTGAAACAAAAGTGCTGGTAGAAAGAGTGAGGGATAGTTATAAAAAGATTTTAACTTTAGGGATTGCCTATAACACTGTTAACTCTATTTATTATAAAGAGGAGAGGTTGTTAACAATAGCAAAAGAGGTATTAAAAAATAACTATGAAAGCTATTATAATATGGAATCTGTAGAGCATACAAATTGGTGGCAATGGGAGATAGGATATCCCCTGCTTTTAAATGATATTTTAATCCTGTTTTATAAGGGGTTAGAGAAGAGTTTTATAAAAAAGATTTTAGATGTAACAAGTTACTTTTTACCAGATGAAAAGTATTTAGGAAATAATCCAGTGGCTATACATCCTGGGGGATCGCCTTTAAGAAGAGCAACTGGTGGAAATCTTATAGATACTTGTAAAATTCTATTTTTGAGAGGAGCTATTTTAAAGGATATGGATATGTGTCAAAAAGCAGTGGAATCTATATCTGAAACTCTGGAGATTATAGATGAAAAAAATGTGGAAACAATTAGCAATAGAGATGGTTTCTATGCAGATGGATCATTTATACAGCATGGATTTATACCCTATGCAGGAACCTATGGAAATGTACTGCTTTTGGGAATTGCAGAGATAATATATCTAGTTAATAGAGAGTTAAGAGAGAAGATAGATACCAAAAAAATATGTGAAAGAGTCTATGCCTCTTTTGAGCCTCTATTTTTTAAGGGAGCTATGACAGATATTGTTAATGGAAGAGCCATAACAAGAGCTGGAAACGATCATCAAATAGGTCATGAAGTTATAAATTCAATCCTACTTTTAGCTGGTGGTGTGGAGGAGAGAGAGGGGATAAAGCTCTTAGAAATAGCTAAGAGAGAGCTGGTTTTAGATGAATTTTACTCCTATAAGAAAAATGAAAAAAGAGCTATATTTTATAACCTATCCAAGGAAGTTTTAAAAAATTCAAAGATTAAAGTTAAAAACTATTCCAGCGAGGTTAAGTGCTTTAATGAGATGGATAGAGTTTTTTATAGAAATAAAAATTTTGCAATAGGTATTGCTATGCATAGTAAGAATATTGGAACTTTTGAAAGTTTTAATGGAGAGAATACAAGAGGTTGGTTTACAGGGGATGGAGCTGTATATATTTACTCTAGAGGAGATGAGTATATTGACTATTGGAAAGGTGTAGATTTTAACTATATCCCTGGAACAACAGAGATAAAAATGGATATGGACAGTATAAAAAATATAGAGAGTTCTTTGGAAAATATGCCTAAAAATAGTATAGCTGAGGGATATGGAAATGAAGATTCTGGAGTTGCCTATATGGAGTTTATAAATTGGAATGGAAAATTAACGAGTAGAAAAAATTATATATTTAAAAAAACAGGGATGGTATATTTAGAAAATTATATAACTGGAGAGGGAGAGGTATACTCAACAGTTGCCAATATGAGAATATCAACTTTAAAAAATAGAACCATATGTTTAGATGGAAAACCTATGGAGGGGAACTATGTAACTGGGGAGTTTAAAGAGATTGCACTAGGAAACCTAATATATAAGTTTTATAAAAAAGAAAAAGTTAACTTAGAGATATATGGAGAGGAAAATAATGAGTTTATAAAAATTTGGATAGATCTGGGGAAAAATCCGTTTAATTCTACAGTTGCATGGGAAGTGGTAATTGTAGTATAATTAATAAAAAGGTTTTATAAAAGTGGAATTATGTTAAAAAATGAACGTAAAAATGCAATATTGAATAGAAAAATTGGGACTTTTTTGATTTTTTCTTCAGTGGTGATATTTTTATTTGGAATAAATGAGTATAAAGAGTATAGAAAAGATGAAAAAATAAGGGTTGAAAGGGTCTTAAATAAAATAAATCTAAAAATAGAGTTGGTGATGTCATCAATTTGGGATTTAGAAAATAGTGAACCTATAAGGGAGTACTATAATTTAAAGGATATTTCATACTATAATTTAACCAAAGTTTTACAGGAGATTCAGAAGAAGAATAATATCTATGGAAAGATTGGATATAGTTTGGGTTTAGGAAAAAATAGTTCACATATTATTGTAACAGGAAATGGAACTAGAGAGAAAAAGGGATATCTAAAAAAGATAGGGGCATCTAAAGAGAGTGAAGCAGATTCCAATATTCTTTTGATACCAAGAAAAAAAGAGATAAGATTTATACTAAAAAATGAGGTCTTTAATCTGGAAGAGGGGATATTTTGGATAGTTACTTTAGATAGAGAGCTATTTTTTTCAGAACTTATAAATGATGGAGATGGAAAATGGGAGATACTAAAAGATGGAAAAATATACTCTTTAGATAAGGATATTGTAACTAAAAGAAGAGGTAGTGAGGGGTATGTTTTAAGAAGTAATGGATTGAATTTTAAATTTTTATACACACCAAATGACTCTATTTTCTATCAAACACTATTTTTAAAATCCTTTGTAATATTTGTTGGATTGGCACTTTTATCTTTTCTTATAGACTATTCAATCAAGCTATATTTAGAGAGGAAAGAGTTGATTGGGGAGATAAATAGCTTAGCAGTTGTAGATAGAAGAAAGAACTTGAGAGATTTCGTTTTAGGAATACGAAAGATAAGTGAAGTTGGAGAGTTAACAAGAAAGGTAAAAACTTTTCAAGGCAGAAAACTAAAAATAGTTTTAGTGGAAATCTATGATAGTGATGATGAGGGGCTGGATTTTAAAAACTTTACTTTAGCTAGGGATTATCTAAAGGAGAGTCTATCTATAAATAGCATCTATGAGCATATAGATATAGATTATAAAAGTATTGCTTTTATAGTTCCAGAAGAGAGTGATTCAACTATAGAGGATGCATTCCATTTTATGTTAGAAAATATAGGACAGAAGTACAGTGTGGAATTAATTGCAGCTGTCTCTAATGAGTTTGTTTCTGTGGAGAGTTTCCCTCAGGAATATATCATGTGTAAAAAGATTTTAGATGCTAAGTTTATGGCTAAAGGAAGAAAAGTGCTTTTCCCTGAAAATATAAAAAGCGGAAAGCTAATATTGACATATCCAATAGAAACAGAGGCTAAACTTGTATCTAAACTACTAAATGGAAACCTTCAAGGAGCTAAGAAAATAGTGGATGAGATCTTTGTGGATAGAATAGATCCAAAAGCTATGGATAAAAAGGATATAAAGGAGTTTACAGGCTTACTTTATAATACTCTAAATAGAGTAGTAGTACAATTGAAGGAGTTTGAGAGTACGTTACAGTGCGAAAAATTAGATATTGAGAGCATCACTAAAACAGGAAATTTAGATAAAATTAGAAGTATTTTTAATGACCTTATAACTGAGATATGTAAGCAGAAAAAAAGTAGTGAACAGGATGAGAATGAGGTTATAAGAGAGAAAATAAAAAGTTATATAGATAACAACTATCATTTGGATTTCTCTTTGGATAATCTAGCTGATTATTTAGGACTTTCATTTAAGTACACGAGTATTCTGTTTAAAAAAGTTATGGGAGATAACTTTAAGAACTATATTAATGTGTATAGAATAGAGAAAGCAAAAGAGATATTGAGAGAAAAAAAGGATATTAAAATTAAAGACTTGGCAGAGAGTTTAGGGTACAATAGTTCTAATACATTTATAAGAATTTTCAAGAAATATGAGGGTATATCTCCAACACAATTTAATCCAGAGGAGCTTTTAGAGAAATAAAGCTAAAATGGAATATCAAATGGAGATAGAAAAAAGATGATGCAAAAAAGATGATTTACAATTGAATAAAATCCCATTATAATCCACTTAAATTTATAACTTAAAAGGGGAGATAAAAAGATGGAGATATTAAATAAGACCAGAGAAAAATATTCAGAAGAGTTTAGATTATCAAAAGAGGATCTGTTTTTTGCCATGCATGAAGCTATGAAAAAAGTGGATGAAAATTCAAAAGTTTTTATAGATACATATCCAAGAGCGGCAAGTGTGAACAACATATACCCAGCTACAAAAAATGCAGAGGACTTTGATGACTGGACAGTGGGGTTCTGGACAGGTATGTTATGGCTGTCTTATGAGGTTACTAAAAATGAAAAATATAGAAAGATAGCTGAATATCAATTGAGAGGATATAGATCAAGAATTGAAAAAAAGCTACACTTAAATCATCATGATATAGGATTCCTATACTCTCTTTCAGCAGTGGCTCAAGAGAGAGTAACGGGAAGTGAACTTGCCAAAGAGGTTGGAATAAAGGCTGCTGAACATCTAATCACAAGATTTCAAGAGAAGGGGCAGTTTATTCAAGCTTGGGGAGATTTAGGAAAACCAGAGGATTATAGATTGATTATAGATTGTAATATGAATGTACCACTACTATTCTGGGCAACAGAGATGACTGGAGATAAAAAGTTTGCAGAGATTGGAGCTAAACATCTAGCTACAGCTTCAAGTGTTGTAGTTAGAGAGGATTCATCAACTCATCACACATATTACTTTAACCATGAAACAGGAGAACCAACAAGAGGAGTTACAGCACAAGGGTACTCTGACAGTTCTGCTTGGGCAAGAGGACAGGCTTGGGGTGTGTATGGATTCCCATTAGCTTATGGTTATACAAAGGATAAGAGATATATAGACCTTTATAAAAGAGTTACAAATTACTTTATAAACAATCTACCAGAGGATGATGTATGTTACTGGGATCTAGTGTTTACTGATGGTTCTGGACAACCTAGAGACACATCAGCAGCAGCTATAGCTGTCTGTGGAATTTTAGAGATGGATAAGTTCTTAGATGAGAGTGATCCAGATAAAGAGATATACTTAAATGCAGCTCATAAAATGATGAGATCTCTTATGAAGAATTACAGTACAAAGGATTTAGACTATTCCAATGGACTGTTGACAGATGCAGTTTACTCAATCCCTCATGGATCGGGAGTTAAAGAGTGTAATATCTGGGGAGATTACTACTACTTAGAGGCTTTAACAAGACTATTTAAACCAGAGTGGAAAAAATACTGGTAAAGTGAACTACCACCGTCCTAATAGAGGGCGGGGCTTCGTGGGAAGTATCTGA
>Charlie_p2__coassemble_975_pt1 | contig 53906 bp, 50 predicted proteins | sample Charlie_p2__metabat2_low_PE_014 | metagenome-assembled genome bin Charlie_p2
CTATAAAAAGTTTTAAAATATTTTTTTCCTCTTTTAATAATGGTGACGAAAATTCTAAAAAATATTTATTTTTCATAAAATATCCCCCCTTTTTACTAATATAAAATTAACGAAAATTATAACTTTTTATTTTACACATTTATTTTTTTGTGTTTTTTATGCTTTTTTAATTCATTTTTAACGAAAATCATGACTTTTTGTATCGAATTTGACATATATTTTTTATTATCGTATCATTGTATCAATAAAATTTCAAATAAAATTTTGGAGGGGTGTTTATGAAAAAAATCTTATTACTTTGTGCTGCTGGAATGTCTACTAGTCTACTTGTTACTAAAATGAAAAAATATGCAATTGAAAATGGAATAGAGGTTGAAATTGATGCTTGTCCTGTTGAAAAATTTTCTGAAAATCTTCCTATATATGATATCTTTCTATTAGGTCCACAAGTTAGATTCAAACAGGATGAACTTAATAAAATCGCAAAAGATTATAACAAAAAAGTAGAGGTTATTAATATGCTTGACTATGGTGCTATGAATGGAGAAAAAGTCCTTAAAAATGCACTAAGCTATTTAAATTAAAAGGAGGTAGATTTTATGTCAACAATGGTTCGTTTAAATAATTTTTTAGAAAAGTATTTTTTACCAGTAGCAGTAAAAATTTCATCACAAACACATATACAATCTATTAGAGATGGTTTAATGTTATCTATGCCTCTTTTAATAGTCGGATCCATATTCTTAATTTTCGGTTTTTTACCAATTCCAGGCTATCCAGAATTTATGACTAATATCTTTGGTCCTCTTTGGAAAGCCAGAATTTTATATCCTGTTCAAGTCACATACGATATTATGGCACTATTCATTGCTATTGGAGTAGCTTATCGATTGGCTGAAAAAAGAAAAGTTGATCCTCTTTCATGTGCCGCAATATCTTTGACTGCATTTTTATTATTAACGCCATTTAATATTGCCTATTCACATAATGATATTCTCTTAAATGTTAAAGGAATTGATTTAGGATTAATTGGAAGTAAAGGAATTTTTGTAGCCATTTTAACTGGTCTTTCCACAACAGAGATTGTTAAATTTACTGTAGATAAAAATCTAGTTATAAAAATGCCTGATTCTGTTCCTCCTGCAGTTAGCAGATCCTTTTCAGCACTTATTCCTGCTATGATTGTCGTTTTACTAGCATTAACAGTTAGAATTATTTTTGAAATTACACCATTTGAACATATAAATAACTTTATCACAATAATTATTGGAAAACCCTTAACATTTTTAGGCGGATCTTTTATTGGAACTTTACTATCTGTTTTAGCAGCTCAACTTCTTTGGTCCATGGGACTGCATGGTGCCTCTATAGTTGGATCTGTTATGACTCCTATCTGGTTAGGTATGATGGATCAAAATAGAATAGCCTTTCAAGCTGGAGAGGCTATCCCAAATATATCTGGAAGTAGTTTTATATTTTTAGTTTCTAAAATAGGTGGCTCTGGTTTGACCTTAAGTTTAGCTTTTTTTATGGCATTTTTCGCTAAAAGTAAACAACTTAAAGAGATTGGAAAGATGTCTTTAGGTCCTGGTATCTTTAATATAAATGAACCTATTATTTTTGGTACACCCATAGTTATGAATCCACTTTTAATGATTCCATTTATTATAGCTCCCTTGGTTAGTACAACTATTATATACTTTGGAATGAAATTTGGAATCTTCTCAATGACTAATGGGGTAAATGTTCCTTGGACTCTTCCAGCTCCTATCTATGGATATTTAATTACAGGTGGGCATGCTTCAGGAGCAATTGCCGCTTGTTTAACGCTTGTTATCTCCGGAATTATTTTTTATCCTTTCTTTAAGATTTATGATGCCCAAAAAGTTAGAGAAGAATGGGCAATTGAAGAGAAAACAAAACAAAATAACTCCTCTGATGAAATATCTGGAGATTTTGAATCAATATAGGGGGAAAGATTATGGATTTAGAAACGACTGCTATGGGATTAGTTGGAAATGCAGGTGAAAGTAGAAGTTTATCTTTTGAAGCTCTTAAATATGCTAAAAATGGAGAATTTGACAAAGCTGAAGAACTCTTAAATGAAGCTAAAAAGTATTCATTAATAGCTCACAAAGTTCAAACTGAACTTATTTGCAATGAAGCCGATGGAAATAGAATAGAGTTAGGTCTATTAATGGTACATGCTCAAGATCATTTAATGACATCTATTTTAGCTAGAGAATTAATATATGAATTAATTGAAATTTATAAAATTAAAAAATAGATTCGGAGGGAATGTTATGGAAAAAAAATTAAAAATAGTTACAATTGGTGGTGGATCATCTTATACTCCAGAAATTATAGAGGGTTTTATAAAAAGATATGATGAACTACCTGTTTCTGAGCTTTGGTTAGTTGATATTGAAGAGGGTAAAGAAAAATTAGAGATTGTAGGAAACTTAGCTAGAAGAATGGTAGAAAAGGCTGGTCTTAAAGAGAAATTTCAAATTTATTTGACATTAGACAGAAGAGAAGCTTTAAAAGATGCAGATTTTGTTACAACTCAATTTAGAGTAGGTCTACTTGAAGCAAGAATAAGAGATGAAAGAATCCCTTTAAGATATGGAATGATTGGACAAGAGACAAATGGCGCCGGTGGATTCACAAAAGCTTTAAGAACAATTCCAGTTATTTTAGATATTTGTAAGGATATGACTGAACTTTGCCCTAATGCTTGGCTTGTAAACTTTACTAACCCTAGTGGCATGGTTACTGAGTCAGTTATAAAATATTATCCTAATATAAAAATAGCGGGACTTTGTAATGTTCCTATTGGAGTTAGAAAGTCTGTTATAGCTGCATTAAAAGCTAAAGATGAAGATGTTGAACTTATTTGCGGGGGATTAAATCATTTCTTCTGGGGAAGAAAAGTTTTACACAATGGTATTGATAAAACAAAAGAAGCTGTTGCCGGTGTTTTAGCAGATCTTGAAAATACTCCTGCTAACCTAAGAACTAAAGAACCTTGGCTAAGAGAACAGATTCTTGATTTAGGAATGATTCCTTGTGGATATCATAGATATTACTATATGACTGATGACATGCTCAGAGCTCAAATATCGGATATCAAATCTGGAAAAGGTACTAGAGGGGAACAAGTTAAAATAGTTGAACATGAGTTGTTTGAACTTTATAAGGATCCAACTCTAAATATAAAGCCTAAGCAATTGGAACAAAGAGGTGGACAATACTATTCTGATGCAGCATGTGAACTTATAAACTCTATCTATAATGATAAAGGAACTGTAATTGTTGTATCTACTAAAAATAATGGTACTATTGATTGTTTGCCAGATAACTGTGCTGTTGAAGTTACTGCTAAAGTTTACAGAGATGGAATTAAACCTTTTCCACAAGATCCCATGCCTGTAGAAGCAAGAGGAATACTTCAACTTATGAAATCTTTTGAGGAGATGACAATTGAAGCTGCTGTCACTGGAAACTATCAAAAAGCTTTACATGCCTTAACTTTAAATCCATTGGTTAATAGTGGAAATCAAGTTAAAACAATGTTTAATGAGATCATAAGAGAGAATTGGGATTATTTACCACAGTTTCACCATGCAATTTCCAAAAAAAAATATTAATTTAAATCTAATTAATTTTTATGACAAAATATAGTTAAATAAAAGGTATTTTTTTAGTCCAATCAATCTATGATTGGACTTTTATTTTACATAACTTCTCTACAGTTGGTATATCTGTTGGAACCCAATTTAAAGTCATTAGCTCCTCTTTTTTCACCCACTTAAACTCTTGGTGCTCCACCAATCTGAACTCTGAGAAATCTAAAACTGTACAGTTGTAACAAGATAGTTTTATAATAAACTCTTCATACTCTTTTTGAACCTCATCAAAAAGTTTATCAGCTCTTATATCTATATTTAACTCCTCTTTAATCTCTCTTTCTAAAGCTCTTTTACCCTCCTCTCTCTCCTCTACCTTTCCCCCTGGAAACTCCCACATTCCTGGGAAAGTTTTATCCTTGGGTCTCATGGCACAAAATATATCACCATTTGGATTTTCTAAAATAGCTCCTACTACTTCAATAATTTTTTTCATCAACTTCTCCTACTCCTAATAAATTCTTCTAAATTTTCCGAATAGTCATCTAAAAGTTCTTTTCTTAACTCGTTTAATTCCATATACTTTTTTAAAACTACAATTTCAAATTTTTCTCTTTCAATTGGTTCTCTATCTAAAATAACTACTCCATTTCTGACAACTTGATTTTGAAAAACCGTTGTTGAATCTTTTAAATCTATCAAATCTACCTCTTTATCTACTTTACTGGATATCTCTTGGGCTTTTATAAAAATATCATATTTTTCTATTTTTCTATCCGATAAAAAAGCTATATCAATATCGCTCTCTTTATTAACTTCACCTGTAGCATATGAACCAAATATATATATTGTTTTACATTTAAAATCCTCTAAACATCTAATTATTATCTCTAATATATTTTTTTTCACAATTAGTCCTCCAATATTTTTTTAGCAATAATCAAAGAATCTCCTAGATGTTTTTCTATTATTTTTTGTAAAATATCTATATTTAAGCTCTTATAATCATGAATAGCTATATTTCTAAAGCCAACCATTCCTTGCATATTTGCTGATATCTTTTTATCAATAACTCCATTTTTTTCTAAAATCTCAAATATCTGTTTGCTTGTTTGAGGAATCTGTAATTTTTTTATCTTTATATAATGAAGTCCCAAATCCAATGTCGCTTCACACAATCTTTGCAGATTTAGAATTATTGAATCTTGTTTTGTATAATTTTCTAGATTACTTGGGGTATTTGCATATTCTTCCTCCACTCTCTTTATACATCTTTTTATCGTTTCAATTTTATTGATAATAATATCATCTTTCAATTTTACCCCCCCTTAAATTTATCCTCCAATTGTTTTTACAAAAAAAGTATAACATATTTTTTAAATAACTTTAATTGAAAAAACCTTCAAGTTAAACTTGAAGGTTTCAATCTTACCATTTAGTTGCTGTGTACTCCCCTGTTTTTGAGTTTTTTACAACATTTATATATACCACTTTTCCTGAACTTTGATCAATATAGTTTGATATTCCCGAGATTAAATATTGATAATCCTGGTTTAAATCTGGTGTTTCAGACTGTACATGACCTTTTACTCTCCATATTGGAGTGTTATTTGCATAAGCTGATAGACTTAACGCTTTTACAAAGTAATTAACATATTGTGTATTATCACTATACCAAGCCTCTTCAAACATACCATTATGTACTCCACCATATGTTTGTTCCACTCCCCACCACTCATTTATTGGAGCTGGGAAGCTCTCCTCTGTTGTAAATGGTCCTGCAACAGTGTAATCATACACTATATTATAGTTTGCTCCCTTATTTACAAAGGTTCTTGTATAACCCTTTGAAGCTAACATATTCTGTAATGAAGTTTCAAAAGTTTGTTTTTGTAATCCAGCTTCTGGTCCTTTAGCTGATAGATAGTATGTACCTGCTGAAACTGGTTTTGGTGCATAGGAATCCACAGCTACCATATGTCCATCTATTAAAGATGTACACCCTTGAAGCATTAGTAAAGCTAGTGGAGATAGATAGGCTAACTTTTTTAACATAATAAAATCCTCCTTAAACTTATCTTCTTTAAAATAACTTTACTATAATCTTTTTACTCTTCCTTTATTTCTTTTACAATTAAAATACATATCCTATATGAACTTGGAATAATACCTCATCATTCAATACGTTATTTGATATAGAGAAGTCCATAGGACCTAAGAAAGTATCCCATCCAACTCCTACTCCATATCCCTGCTTCTTCATATCCCAGATACCTTTTTCACTTCCAAATCCAGAATAGTAGTTATATGTTCCCACATTATAGTTAAAACTTAAATATAGGTTAGTTGCAACAGTGTATTGAAGTCCCAAGCTACCTATAAAGAAGTTATCAGTATATACTGATGAGATTGGAAGTCCAACAAAGGAGTAGTTTCTTCTCATAGGATTACTTCTTAGTCCTCCTAGATTAAATAGCTCAGACAGTGATGTATTTTCAGCATTGTACATCTGTCCTCCACTAAGTCCCGCGTTTAAAGACCATTTACTGCTCAATGGGAAATACTTTGTACCCATTGCTGAGTATCCCTCAAAGGAGTTACCCTCTTTTGCATTTGTCTCTGAGAATAATTGTAATAGTCCTTGACCACCTTTTGTTGCATATTCAGCCTGATTCATAGTGTCATAGTAGAAACTAAATGTGTTTGTAAAGTATGAACCATCTTTTTTAAAGTAAGAAAAATTCTCTATCTTCTCCCCTGAGGAGTAGTTTGTTTCCATATTTTTATAACTCAATGTATACCCTGCAATTATATCATTGAAAATCGTTGTTCCTATTGATAGATTTGTTTCAAATGTATTGTTCTCATAAGTTGAAACATTGTCTCCACCTTTATATAGGAATATTGGATTTAAGCCATACCCCACCTCTGCTGATACAAGTAGTTTATGGTCCCATACATTGTATTGAGTCATATCTGTCAATGAGATTTTTGGATATTTAGAAAACTCAGCTTTTAAGGTATAGTTCTTTTGAGATAGGTTAAATCTATTGAATACTGGCACTTCTGCCACAGCCTCTAACCCAGCTCCATAGTTTGATACATAAAATAGTCCAGCTTTTAACTTTGTTTCCATTTTTTCTCTCACAGTAAAGTTTATTGTATCTCCATCTACCGTATAGAAGACTCTATCCACATAGTTTTTAGCAAATATCTTCTCCGCCCAAAGATTTAACTCTTTTATAGATAGATCTTCCTTTTTGGGTCTCAATTTTTCAACCTCTTTTTTTGTTAAAAGATCATTTCCACTTATCTCTATATTCTTTATATCAAACTTTCTGTTTCTCATCTTTTCTTTCTTTAGATTTATCTCATTATATCTCTCTTTATCTGTCAGTTTAGAAAGGGCATAATCAAGTTTTTCAGAGGCGATCTCACCCTCATTGACCAACTTTGGTAAATTATCAAAATCCAAGGTACTATGCTTTTTCACATCTGGAGTGATTAAAATATCTGGATAGTGAGTTTGAATCTCTGTGCTTTTATCTCCATTGTATGTTGATAGCTTATCCAGTATCTGAATTATATTGGAATTATCTGTAATAACGATTGGTTCTGCGGCTATATCCACACCTATAACTATATCTGCTCCCATATTCACAGCTTGTAAAATAGGGAAGTTATCTGCAACTCCACCATCTACATAGTAGTTGTCTCCATCTCTTATAGGATCTAAAAAAGTTGGAATAGCCATACTTTTTAGAGTGGCCAAAGCTAAATCTCCACTATTTAACTCCACTGATTCCCCTGTTTGAAGATTTGTTGTCATAGCTCTAAAAGGTATTGGGAAATCTTTAAATTCATTTACATTTTCCGCTCTTGCAAAGATTTTCTTTAGCTCTAAATAGATATACTCTCCATTTAAAACTCCCATTGGTAAAGATAGATTAAAATCCTTTGTCAATGATATATTCAGAGGATACTTATTGGATTGAGTCTTTTGAACAATCCCCTCTAAATCCCTATTGGATGAATTTTTAAATAGATCATAAAACTGTAGATCTGTAACCACTTTTTCAATCTCATCTGGAGTATACCCAACTGAATACATTGCAGCTATTATGCTTCCAGCACTTGTTCCCACTATATAATCAATTGGTATCTTATACTTTTCTAAAGTTTTTAAAACTCCTATATGAGCTGCTCCTTTAGCTCCTCCTCCACTTAAAACTAATCCAATCTTAGGTCTTGTTACATTTTGACTTTTTATAAAAGTTTGTTTTAAACTTTCTAAATTTTTTCTCTTTAACTCCAACTCCTGTATCTGTTTATCTATCTCTTTTATCTTTTCAGCAGTTGTATTAACTCGATTCATTGAATCCTCTGCAGCAAAAATAGATAAACAAAGCGTAAAAAATAATAGTATTTTTCTTAGCTTTCTCATTTAGTTTAAACCCTCCCATTTTTTAATCTTTCGATGAAAGTATTCCCGATCCAATTACTAGACCTAATATTACATTGGTTAAGACAATTCCAGTTATTATTTCTACAACAACTAAAAATTGTGCTAACATTGTCAATGGGTAAACATCCCCATAACCAACAGTTGTTATAGTTATAAAACTAAAATACATGTGTTTAAAATAGTACTCAACTTGAGGTAAATCTCTAGTTATCCCATTAAATACCTGTTCTGAACTAAAAAGACTGAGTATAGTATATAAAAGTCCAAAACTTATAGCAATGGTTATATATGTAGTTATAACTACAAATACATCAGTTGGAACTATTTTTCTTTTACGCTTAAAAAAATCTGTAAAAACATACTTTAATATAATTGCATGACAAGCTATTAGAAGTATTGTATTTATGAAAGATAATAGATAAAAAAAGTATTTTAAATCGCTTGTTTCCTCTTTGAAATTTAATGAAAAGTTTACAATTGGTACTAATATTAGGTAATAAAAAATTAAAGCCGTTGCTTTTAATGGACCATCTTTAAAAAGAAAGTTTTTCTGCTTTAAAAGTACCATTGGTAAGATACTAAAATATATTTTTACGGTACTCAATCCTATCTCTAAGTAGTTTAATCTATCCCTCTCAAATATTAAATGTGCAACAATTGATAACAATACCGCAATTATTCCAGAGATTACTGCATTTTTAAGGAAATTATATATCTGCTCTTTTTTATATAACCTCATCTTTCCTCCTAACTCTTTTCTAAAAATGTACTTTAGAAATATAATTTTCCCTTTTAATTTTCTAAAACTATTTTATATCATCTCTACATTTTAATGTCAATGTTTTATGCTCTTTTTCTATTGAAATCTAATACATACTTATATGTAATTTTTTTCATGTCATCAAAGTAAAAAAAAGTGCCTAGCTATGCTAAACACTTATCTTTTAAGTCTTTTTTTACAGTTTTCTCCACCTAGGAATTCACAGAGTTCAACTGTTTTAGGATTATCAAAAACTATTCCTGGAGGTCCCATTTCAACAATTTTACCTCCGCTTACAAAGATCACACAGTCAGCAACTCCCTTAGCAAACTCCATCTCATGGGTCACTAAAACCATATCTTTTTTATCTTTTCTTAGCTCCTTTATAGCTTCTAAAATCTCCTTTGTTAAAGCTGGATCCAAAGCTGACGTAGGTTCATCTAAAAGTAAAAACTCCGGTTTTAAAGCCATCGCTCTAACTATAGCTACTCTTTGCTGTTGTCCTCCAGATAACTGATGTGGATATTTATTTCTATGCTCATATAATCCAAATCTTTTAAGTAGTATTTCAGCTCTTTCCACAGACTCCTTTATCGATACTCTATGAACTTTTTCCAAAGGTAAAGTTATATTCTCTAAGGCCGTTAGATGTGGAAATAGATTAAAAGCCTGGAAAACTACTCCTATCCTCTTTCTATACTCATGGAGAGCTTCCTCATCTTTTGGAATTAACTCCCCATTTACCTCTATCTCTCCCCCATCAGCTATTTCCAATCCAGCTAAAATCCTTAACAAAGTGGATTTTCCTCCACCTGATGGTCCTATTATAACAATTGAATTTATCTCTTTTAAATCCAGATTAAGATTATTTAGAACTACTTGCTCTCCAAATTTTTTACATAGGTTCTCTATCTTAATTTCCATAGTTATACCTCCTCTCTAAATATTTAGAAAGGTGTGATATTGGATATGTTAGAATTAGATATCCCACAGCCAAAATACAGTAGTTCTCTATTGGAGAGAAAGTCAGTGAATCCACTTCCTGTACATTTTTGGTAAACTCATTTACCGCTATTATTGATAACAGTGATGAGTCCTTTATTAAACTTGCAAACTGACCTGCAAGCGGCGGCATAACTCTTTTTATAACCTGCGGTAATATAATATATCTATATGTTTGGAATTTTGTAAAAGCAAGGGATCTCGCTGTTTCTATTTGAGTTTTATTTATACTCTCTATTCCAGCACGAATTATCTCAGAGACATAAGCTCCTGAGAACACTCCCATAATCAAAACTCCCATTAGATACCTGTTCTCTATTCCAAAAGCTGTTCCTATCACATAATAAAAAAGATAGATTTGAACTATTAATGGTGTACCACGAATAATCTCTGTAAACCCTTTAGCAAAGTAATAGGTTGGTAAAAAACTTCCCCTCTGTCCTAAAACTAGGAGTCCACCTATTAAAAAACTAGCTATTAAAGAGAATATAGATATTACTAAAGTCATAGTAAAACCAATCATAAACTTATATTTGTATTTTTCAATTATTCCTTCCCAATTATATGGGTAATCCAATCTACTAAAAGCAAAATGAAAAACTCCTAAAACAATTACAGTTACTAAAACTATATTTATCCACTTTACGGCTGTAGTTTCACTTTCAGTTTTGGGTCTAAAAAATAGAGTTTTTAGTATACTCATATCATCTCCTAATCAAAGAAGAAAGGCACATTTTTCTCCTTAAAGAAAGCTCTTTCCTCACCTAAATATTTATCAGCTAAGTTATTAAATCCTCCATTGGCTTTATACTCAACTATAAATTCATCTATTTGAGCTCCTAAATCCTCCTCACCTTTTCTATAAGCTATTGCCCAAGGTTGTGATTCAGTTTCAAATTGAGCTAATAGTGGTGTTGTAGATTCTGAATTTCTTGTCCAATTTCTATATATTGTCAATGGGTCATAGATAAAAGCGTCTACTTTTCCTTGAGAAACCTCTAATACACAAGCACTTTCCTTATCAAAAACCATTATCTCCGCATTTGGGAAATACTTTTCAGCTACGGTATGCCCACTTGTTCCCTTTTTTACTGCCACTTTTTTACCTTTTTGATTTAAATCCTTAGCATCTGTAATTCCAGATTTACTATTAACTAACATCGCTAAATAGCTCTTAGCATATGGTGTTGAAAAATTCACAGATTTTTTTCTCTCATCTGTCACAGACATAGATGAGATTACTATATCTATTTTTTTAGTTTTTAAGGCTGGAATAAGACCACCATAAGACATATCCTCTATGATTACATCCCTTCCTAAATACTCTCCAAGTGCATAGGCCATATCCACACTTATACCTGTTGGTTTTCCATTTTCATCTGACATTTCAAAAGGAGGGTATGCTAACTCCATTCCAACTATCAGTGGTTTTTCATTTGCAAAAATTAAACTTCCGAAAATCAATGTCATAAAAAGTATTATTTTCTTCATAATCTCCTCCATCATATTTTAAAGTTTTTTATAGCTCTATTCTATTTTCGAATAAATCTAAGTTTTCCTCTAAAATTTTTAATTTACTTCTACTTACAGATAACCAACCATTCCCCATAAAGGTTATTTTTTCATTTTTATAGTCTATCTCTTTTATTAAATTTTTATTTATAAGAGTTCCTCTATCCACCTTTATAAAACACTTCAATGTTTTTAGTCTCTCCTCTACCTCTGAAAACCCCCTCTTTACAGAGTAGATTTTTCCATCTTTGGATGTAATCTCTGTCTTTCTTGCAATCCTGCAGTAATCTAGATAGATAATCTCATCAATCTTTACAATAACTCTATAAAAACTGTCATTTATTACAATCTCCTTCACATCTTCAGAGATTGGTTTTCTGTTAAATAACTCGTCTAAAGATTTCTCTATTTCAAAGTAGTCATCTCTATATATACAATCATAGATATATCTATTTTTGAAATACCCCTTTATCTTTCTAAAGTCATCGTCTCTAGAACATAATAACACAACCGGGATGTTTTTTCTACTAAAAAAGTGTATTTTACTATCATCAGTTTCATACTTTAAATCTAGAATAACTGCATTGATATTTTCTATATCATACCTTATTAAACTTTCAGCTGAATAAAACTTAGCTTCAATAAGTTCATTTAATATCTCCTGTAAACTTAAATCTATATTTACACCTATCTTTCTCAATTAAGTTCCTCCTGCAGTTTTTCAAATCTATATCGACTAGCAATCAATGATATCTGTTTTGAAAGCTCTTCCAAGTATCTTTTTTCCTCATAAGCAAGTTTCATTCCCCTATTGGTTATTAAAATTAGACCTACAAAAGCGTTTTTATTATACTTCAATCTCACAACATAGTCATATTTTTTATTTATAATGTCAATTTTTTCCAATATAATCTCATCCTCATCATATTTTCTATCTGATAAAAACTTCTTATAGTCCTCTCTATGAGTGAGAATTTTAACCTCTACTTCATTGAGTTCCAAATTCTTTTTTAACTCTTTTGAAAGCTGCTCTTTAAATTCAATACAATTCTTTGTTAAATACATACGATTCATCATGTTTTCCACATAGGATCTATCCACTCTTAAAGCACCTTTTATAAAGTATGTATATAGATTTAGAAATAGAAATGAGCATATAACTCCAATGGCTATGTATACACTTTCAGTCATTACAAAAAATAGGTACACATGTAAAAACATTTGAAATAGTTTTAAATTTAAGATTTTTACCTTACCTATTGTATTTACATCTGTTAAGAATATATACCAAAATATATAGGTAAACTCAAACATATTTAAATAGTAAAAATACTTATTATTATTTACAAAAAATTCAACTACCAATGATAAAACTATAAAACTGGCAATCATGGCTATATTTTTAATTTCAATCTGCTTTATTATCTGTTTTTTCTTAGTTTTTATGGATTCTATAAAAAACATAATTAGTATTATTACCACTGCATCTATCCAAACATATAAAAATATAGATACTTTTAAAATATGTGGATAGTTAATAGCTAAATAGTTTAATATCTTGGCATTTAAAATTGTACTATTCATTATGACTTCCCCTGTATAGTACAGTATAAAAAGTATCCATAATATCACACTTATAATTTTGTCTCTTTTTATTTGGTAGCTTTTATTTTTTACATATAGAAGTAAATATAATCCTAAAACAACTGTTATTAAAAGATTTATCCTTGTTAAAATTACATTTGAAAAAAGTTCTGAATTAGTTAAAAGAATTTTTAAACAGAGAAGAATTATTGATAAGATCATATCCTTTCTTCTTAAAATATCTTTTTTGAAATTATATAAAAGTCTTAAGTTAAATAGTAGAAATGTTCCAGTTAAAATGTTTAAAAATATATTGTTTTTTCTTAAATCGACTTTTGGAATATAGTTTAGTTCAACTTTTAAGGGTTCTCTTTCATTTTTCTCCTCTAAAAGTTTCTGTGTTGGAAAATTTTTCTCTCTGACCTCTATTAAATACTCTCCTGAGTCACTATTGAGATTCATATAGTCATTTAAGTAGGTAAAAATTTTTATTTTTTTTAAACTATCTCCATCTTTTCTGTATAGAACTATTTTTTCTTGATTTGTATTAAATATATCTAAGCTCTCTCTATTTGTTACTATAGATATATAATTATTACTATCCCTAGATAAATACGTTAAAATTGAAAATACTGTTAGAAATATACCTATATATATTCCCATTCTTTTTTTTATGTTCATTCCCCCTCCTAAATTGTATAATAATTTTTTTGTATCATTCACTATTATATCATTTTCCCTTTTTATTTCTATGCTTTCTTTTCAGAATAAAATTTTTCATTTCATTTTTCAAATTATTAAAAAGGATTTTTTTCTCTTAAAGGTATTATCTAATAACCATGTAAAAATAAAGGAGATACTATGAAAAAAAATTTAATATTTTAAAATATATCGGTCCTGGACTTCTTGTAACTGTTGGTTTTATAGATCCTGGAAATTGGGCTACTAATATATCTGGTGGAAGTTCTTTTGGATATGATCTTTTATGGGTAATAACTTTAGGAACAGTTATTTTAATAATTCTACAAAATAATGTAGCACATTTAGGAATTGTAACTGGAGATTGCTTAGCTGAATCCATTAAAAAAAATTTTCACCCCCTTGTCTCAAGAATTCTATTGTGGACCGCTATTCTAGCAAATATATCAGTTTCTTTAGCAGAAATTTTGGGAGTTGCGATAGCTTTACAGATGTTATTTAAAATACCTATATGGCTGGGAGGTATTTTTGGAGTCCTTATATCCAATGTTATGATTTTTACAAATACATATAGAAAGCTGGAGAAATTTATAATTGCATTTGTCTCAATAATCGGATTTTCATTTGTATTTGAATTAAGTCTAGTGGATATCAGTTGGAAAAATGTTATAATTTCATCTGTTGCTCCAACGATAAATCCATCATCAATATTGGTAGCTTTAGGTATTTTAGGAGCTATTGTTATGCCTCATAATCTATTTTTACATTCAGAGATTATCCAAAGTAGAGAGTGGGATCTATCCAATGAAAAAATTATAAAAACACAATTTAAATATGAATTTTTTGATACATTTTTTTCAATGATATTGGGGTGGCTTATTAATTTAAGTATGTTTATACTCAGTATAGCTTGTTTTTATTATAAAAAAATTCAAGTGACAGATCTAAGTCAAGCACACAATCTTTTGATTCCACTATTGGGGAATAAAGCAGCATTTATATTTGCTCTAGGACTTTTTTTTTCTGGTTTTTCATCATCTATCACTGCAGGAATGGCTGGAGGAACTATCTATTCTGGTATGTATGGTAAAAACTATAATATAGCTCAAAAAGAGACTAGAATTGGAGTTATAATTACATCATTTGGAGCTTTACTTGTTATTTTTTTAGTTAAAGATATTCTAAAGGCATTGATTTACTCCCAAGCTGTACTATGTTTTCAACTACCATTTACAATAGCGGCCCAACTATATCTAACATCTAGTGAAAAAGTAATGGGAAAGTATAAAAATAAAACTTTAACCAATGTATCCATTTTTATTATTGGAATCATTATGACTGGATTAAACTTATATCTATTCATGGCTTAATAAAAAAACCCCTCAGAACCTGAGGGGTTTTTTATCTATTTCTAGATGTCGGGGCACTTCAAACTTTAACACAACGTTATCGTTTCAAGGGTAAGTTTCCTTACATCTTAGATTATACACTTTTTTCATATTTTGTGAAGTATCTAAGAACATTAACTCCATTTCTATGCACAATTTTTCGATTTTTATGAACATTTAGTTAGTTTTAAATCTCTTCTCCACATCTTTTTAAAAGAGCTTCCCATCTTCTATCAACCTCATTTTGCATCTCCTCTATCAGATGTTCATTTCCAGGTTTAAATAGGTGAGCAAATCTACCTTGATCCTTTATAAACTCAGTGATAGGAAGTTTGTTTTTAGGTCTATAAGATAGTTTCCACTCTCCATTTATAACTTCAAATAATGGCCAGTAACAAGTTTCTACAGCCATTTTACACATCTCCATCAACTTTTCTGTTGAGTATCTCCAACCTCTTGGACATGGAGCTAACACATTTAAAAATGCTGCTCCCTCTGTATAAATAGCTTTTTCTGATTTTTCATGTAAATCTTTCATATTTCCTAAGAATGTTGTTTGAGCTACATATGGAATATTGTGATCTGCTATAATAGCTGTTAAATCTTTTCTACTTTGAACTTTACCATTACTCTCTTTTCCAATTGGTGAAGTTGTTGTATCTGCAAATCTTGGAGTTGCAGATGATCTTTGAATACCTGTATTCATATATGCCCCATTGTCATAGCATACATATACCATATCATGTCCTCTTTCCATAGCTCCAGATAGTGATTGGAATCCTATATCATAAGTTCCACCATCTCCTCCAAAAGCTATGAATTTATATGTATCATCTATCTTTCCACGTCTTTTTAAAGCATTATATGCACCCTCTACTCCACTTAATGTAGCTCCAGCATTTTCAAAAGCACTGTGAATAAATGAGTCTTTCCAAGCTGTATATGGATACATAAATGTTGAAACCTCTAAACATCCAGTGGCATTTGCAATCACCGCTTTATCCTCCACTTTTAAGGCTCTTAAAACCCCTCTTACAGCAACTCCTGCTCCACATCCTGCACAAAGTCTATGTCCTCCAGTTAATCTCTCTGGTTTATTCATTTCCTCTTTAAAATTGTATGCCATCTTACTACCCCCTTACTCCTAAGTGTCTGTAAACTCTACCAACTTCAAAATCAGCTGTATGTGCTAAAAGCAGTTCTGGGTTGTAAGCTATCTCCACTTGATCCTCTATAAGCTGTTTTGCATGTGCTTCATAAAGTAGTTCATTAAACACTCCTTTTATAGCATCTACAGTTACATCTCTTCCACCTAATCCATACACATAGTTAAATATCTCAGGTCTGTCATGTGAATCATAAAGTGCTGATCTAACCTCTGCAAAAAGTGGTCCTCCCGCTCCTGAGAATCCCTCACACTTATCCATTACTCCAACAACTTTTATTCCTGTTAAACTATATTTTAACTCATCAAATGGGAATGGTCTAAATACTCTAATCTTAATAAGTCCAACTTTTTTCCCCTCTGCTCTTAACTCATCAACAGCCTCTTTTGCTGTTCCAGCAGTTGAGTTTATAACAACTATTGCAACATCTGCATCCTGCATCCTATACTCTTCAAAGAATGAGTATTTTCTTCCAGTTAATTTTTCGTAGTCCTTTGCAACCTCTTTTATAACCTGTCTCGCTTTTTCCATAGCATGAGCTTGTTGAACCTTATGCTCCATATAGAAGTTAGCTGTGTCATATGGTCCATGAGCTATAGGTCTAGCTGAATTTAATAGATAATCCTCTGGATTATACTCTCCCACAAAAGCTTTTACCTTATCATCTTCCAATAACTCTATATTTTCAACAGCATGTGAAGTTATAAATCCATCTTGGCAAACCATTGCTGGTAACATAACTCTTGGGTCTTCAGCTATTTTTACAGCTTGAATAAAGTTATCATATGCCTCTTGATTTGTTTCACTATATATTTGAATCCATCCAGTATCTCTAGCTCCCATTGAATCACTGTGATCCGCATTTATATTTATTGGCCCTGTCAATGCTCTATTTATCAGTGCCATAGTTATAGGTAATCTCATTGAGGCAGCTACATATAGCATCTCCCACATTAGGGCAAGTCCGCAAGATGAAGTTGCTGTCATAGTTCTAGCTCCCGCTGCTTGAGCTCCAATAGCTGCTGACATTGCACTGTGCTCTGATTCCACTGGTATAAACTCTGTATTTACATTCCCATCTGCCACATATTTAGAGAAGTATTGTGGTACCTCAGTTGATGGCGTAATTGGAAATGCTGGCATCACATCTGGATTTATCTGTCTCATGGCTGTGGCTACAGCTTCGTTTCCTGACATTCTCTCTCTTATACTCATTTTCCTCTCTCCTCCTAAGCCTTTGTAAACTCTATCGCTTTAAATGGGCATACTGCAAAACAAACTCCGCACCCTTTGCAGTGGTCCTGATCAAAATCTAGTCTTTTTCCATCCTTCACTGGAATAGCTGAATCTGGGCAAACTGGAATACAAAGTAAGCACTGCTTACAATTTTCCTCTATAAAGTTTACTTTCATAGTTCTCCAGTCACCTGTTTTAAAGTTTTCAGCACTTCCTGCCTCATATACAACTCCACCTGGTGTTATCTCTTGCCAAGTTATAGTTTCATCTATTATTCTACCATTTTTATTTTTCATTATCCTTCCACCTCATCCATTGAACGCTTTAATGCACACATATTTCCCTCTAAAACTTGAGGTTTAGTGCTAAATTTGTGTTTAAATGACTCCTCCATATTCTTTATAAACTCAGCCTCTGGAATAAGTTCACTAACTTTTACAACCGCTCCTAACATAGGTGTATTGGGGAAGTATTTTCCTAAACACTCCTCCGATATCTTTCTAGCATTACATGTGTAAAGTCTTCCAGTGTAACCTCTTAGTTCAGCTCTTAACTCCTCTGGAGTTCTCTCACTGTTTACAATTATAGCTCCACCCTCTTTAAGCCCTTTTTCAACCTCAATAGCCTTTATTAAAGTTTCATCCACCACAACTACAAAGTTTGGCTCATAGATATTTGAGTGAACTCTAATCGGTTCATTCCCTATACGATTATAAGCTGTTATTGGTGCTCCCATTCTCTCTGGTCCATACTCAGGAAATCCTTGAACATACATTCCACTACTAAATGCTACATCTGCCAATAGAAGAGAAGCTGTTTTTGCACCTTGTCCTCCTCTACCATGCCATCTGATTTCTACCATTTTACTCATGATCTACCATCCTTTTTTAAATTTTACTTAGATAACGATATATTGTTGATTCAGAAACATTTAAAGCCTCTGAAACCTCAAAAACTCCACCTCTTAAATCAAATATCCCCTTTTGATGGAGTTTTTTTATAACATTAAGTTTTTCCTCCCCCTCTATCTCTCTCCAAGATACTCTGCCCTTTAAAATCTCTAACAAAGCCTTATTTATCATCTCTTTTATAGAGTTTGGGAAATCCACCTCTGTTATTAGCTCTTTTTCATCTTTTAAATTTAGACCGAAGTTTGCCATACTTTCCATCTGATAGGCTATGTTTAAATAACTACTCACATCTACATTTACACATATCATTCCAATAATATTCTCATCTATATTTTTTATAAAAAATGTTGAGGACCTAAGTATCTTACCTCCCACAACACCCTTTGAGTTTGTTATAAACTCCCTATCGACATATAACTTCTCTTTTAAAATCTTTAATCCGAACTCACTCATAGGAGAACCTATCTCTCTTCCACTCACATGGTTGTTGAATATCTCAATACTAGAACAACTTACATCTCTTAAATCATGAAGAACTACCTCTACATTCTCTCCATAACATTTGGACATAAATCTCGCTATTTTTCTATACTCTTCTAAGATCTCTAAGTCTCCCTTCAATTTTATCCCCTCCTTTTTCAATACAGGTATATACCCCATAGATTTCAAAAAGTCAAAAATTTTTTTATTACAATAATAATTTTTTTCTCATTTCTCCTATTCAATAAAAAAAGGGAGTTTCCTCCCTTAATTTACTAATAATCCTATTTTTAACATAAATAGTCCAACTCCATAGATCATAGGAAATGCAACTATACTTCTTAAGAAAAATATTTTCATCACATCTAAAAAATTAAACCCAATCTTTGAGTTCATCAAAATAATACCTGTTTCACTGAAGTATATCAACTGAGAAAATGTTAATCCACCTATTACAAATCTTGCCAACTCACTTGGACAATCCTTGATGAAAACAGCGGGTAACCACATATCTGTGATTCCAATTATCATAGATGGAGCCATATACTGTGCTATCTCTCTTTCAAAACCTATAAACTCTAAAAATGGTACCATAGGAGCTGTAATAACCTGGAAAACTGTTGTTTTTTCAGCCAAAACCAATCCCAATGTTCCCACCAGCATTATTACAGGTGTGAAAGTCACATAGATTGTTAAAACTTTTATAAAGGAATCCTTTAAAACCTTTGTAGCTTTTGTTCTTCCAGCTACATCTGAAGCCAATCTCAGTGCATATCCCATACTTGTATCTTTCTCATTTGGTGCTTCCCCCTCTTTATAGTAACTATCTTTAAACTTTCTCAATGGAAGCCTTGAAATTACAACTCCTGTTAAAATTGTACAAATTACAATGGAGCCATAGAAGTACCCAAATATATGTGATAATCTCAACAGATCAGCCATCATTATAGCAAATGATATACCTACTAAAGAGAAAGATGTAGCTATTATTGCAGCTTCTTTTTGAGTGTAATACCCCTTTTCATATTGCTGATCTGTAACTACAATTCCAATTGTTCCATCTCCCACAAAGGATGCTAATGCATCTATTGCTGCATATCCTGGAACCCTAAATAACTTTCTCATATATGGAGCTATTAAAGTTCCTATAAATTCAACCAATCCAAAGGAGGTCAAAAGAGGTATAAGCATAACTTCCAGTAAAAAAGTTACCAATATTGTTGGTAGTAACTCATCTATCATCATAAGACCCGTTCCCTCATCAGCTATTATACTCCCTATAACACCTGGTAAAAAATTATATGCTATCAATATCAATGATAAGGATCCAACTATTCTCACTATTGATACAAATTTACTACTTATAAAAAATTCGTTTAAAACTCTATCATTAAAAGTTTTTTTCTTTATTCCCAAAATAGTTCCGAAGATGGTGACAGTAGCAAACCCTATCATTAAGGATTTAACTACTCCTACATATCCACTGACTATGTAGCTTTTTATGTGCCCTAAAAGCATTGCTGACTCCCCTCCAATTACAATTGGAACTAAAAAAAGCCAGATTCCCATAAAAGAATAAAATCCGAATTTAAAAGTATTAAGTACCACTATCGCCTCCCTATTTTTGAGTAAAAAAAGAGCGCACAAAAGTACGCTCTAAAAGATAACAAATAACAAAATTCTAGAATATTGTTATGGCAGCGTCACAATATTTATGTTCACAGGATTATAACGTCATCGCCATCGGCCTTAGGCTCTGTTTATAAAGGTGAACTAATATTTAAAATTTTATAATGCATTATGAGGCATTTTTGTTATTTTGTCAATATTTTATTTTTTATTTTTTATACCAACTCTAAACCATCTCTTAAATCTGCAATTATATCCTCAACATCCTCAAGTCCCACAGAGATTCTAACTAATCCATCTGTTATTCCAGCTGTTAATCTCTCCTCTCTTGTGTATGGTGAGTGAGTCATTGAAGCTGGGTGCTGAATAAGTGTCTCTGTATCTCCCAATGATACTGCTAAAGAACAAAGCTTTAAGTTATTTAATAGAGTTTTTCCTGCTTCCATTCCACCTTTTAATTCAAAGGCAAAAATTCCTCCAAAATCTTTCATCTGTTTACAAGCTATCTCATGTCCTGGATGTGTTTTTAATCCTGGATAGAATACCTTCTCAATCTTTGGATGAGCATTTAAAAACTCAGCTACCTTTCTAGCATTTGAACAGTGTCTCTCCATTCTAATCTCTAAAGTTTTCATACCTCTAATTATGTAGTAAGCATCCATAGGACTTAAAACTGCTCCTGTCATATCCTTAACTCCTACAAGTCTAACCTGAGTAACTAAATCCATCTTACCTACAACAAAACCTGCTATTACATCTCCATGTCCATTTAGGTATTTTGTAGCTGAGTGAACAACAACGTCTGCTCCCAGTGTTAAAGGTTTTTGACAATATGGTGTAGCAAATGTGTTGTCCACCACAACTAATATATCTTTATTGTGTGTGTGAGCTATTTTTGAAACTGCCTCTATATCAACAATTTTTAGATTTGGGTTTGCTGGAGTTTCCAAATAAACCACTTTTGTATTTGCTTTTAATGATTTTTTTACAGCTTCTAAATCTGATGTATCTATAAACTCTACATCTATTCCAAACTTTGTAAGTCCATGGCTAAGTAGCGCAAATGTACATCCATAAAGTGTTTTATCTGCTAAAACATGGTCTCCCGCTTTTAAAACTGTCCACATAACTGAAGCTATTGCTCCCATTCCAGAAGCTGTGGCTAGAGCTGCTTCACCCTCCTCTAAAAGAGCTAGTTTTTTCTCTACAACTGTCACTGTAGGGTTACCAAGTCTTGAATATATATACCCCTCTTCCTCCAGAGCAAATCTTTTTCCCCCTTGCTCAGCTGAATCAAATATAAATGTTGATGTCTGATAGATCGGTGTAGCTAAAGTCCCAAAAGGATTTTTTTCACTTCCACCATGAATTGCTATTGTTCCAAAACCATTTTTCATATTTTTATCCATAATAACGCCTCCCTATGAAACCTATTCTTAATCCAATTATACCCCTTTTATCCCTTAAAGCAAGATTTCCAAGGAAAAACTGTTATATAACAGTTTTTTGGTAAAAAAATAAAAGCCAGATCATACGATCTGACTTTTCTATCTCAATACATCACTATATAAAAACATGGCTAAATAGAAGTAGATTACTAGAGCTAATGCATCTACAATTGTAGTTACTAATGGTCCTGCCATTATAGCTGGGTCCAACTTCAATTTCTTTGCTCCAATTGGAAGTAAACCTCCAACTAACTTTGCTATTATCACTGTCACTCCCAAAGTCACAGATACTAGCATAGACATTTTAAAATCCTGCTTTAAAATAAAGTTCATACGTAAAAAGTTTACAGCACCTAATCCAAATCCTACAATTAAACTTACTCTTAACTCCTTCCACAAAACTTTTAAGCAGTCATTCATCTTTATCTCTCCCAAGGCCATCCCTCTTATTATAAGAGTTGATGACTGAGATCCTGCATTTCCTCCAGTGTCCATAAGCATTGGAATCGCTGCAGCTAAGACTACCATCTGTTCTATTATCGCCTCATATTTACTGATTATTGTTCCTGTAAATGTAGCTGAAACCATCAATACTAAAAGCCATGTCAAACGGTTTTTAGCCAAATGGATAACTGAAGTCTCTAAGTACTCCTCCTTACTTGGAGCCATAGCAGCCATCTTTTGGAAATCCTCTGTGTTTTCCTCCTCAATTACATCCACCATATCATCTATTGTAATAATTCCTACTAAAATATTCTCTCTATCAATAACTGGTAAAACTGTTAAATCATACTTTTTAAACAGCTTTACAGCCTCCTCCTGATTTGTTGATGTTTTTACAGAGAGTATATTTTTATCCATAATGTTCTCTATAATCTCATCATCAGGTGATGCTAAAAGTTTTTTTAAAGTTATCTCTCCCTCAAGTTTTTTATTTCTATCTATAACATAGGCAACGTCTATACTTTCAAGCTCTTCGGCATACTCTCTTATATACTGAAGACTCTCTTTTACAGTTTGACTACTCTTTAGAGAAAGGTACTCTATTGTCATTAAACTTCCTGCTGAATCCTCTTCATATGATAAAAATTGATTTATTAAAGCCCTGTTCTCATGCTTATAGTTTTCAAGAACCCTCTTTACAACATTTGAAGGCATCTCCTCTAAAAAGTCAATCATATCATCAAAATATAGCTCCTCTAGCAACAATTGAAGTTTATCATCATTTATTGAACCTACAATTTTTATCTGCTCCTCTGCATCTAAATTTGCAAATACCTCAGCTGCTAACTCCTTATGTAAGAGTCTAAAAAGAATAATCGTATCCTTTTCATTTTCATTGTTAGCCTCAATAAATTCAGCTATATTCACTGGAGTTTCTAAGTTTAGAACCTCCTTTAGACCTTTTAAATCTTTTTTTAATAGAAGCTCTTTTACTTTTCTCTCAAACATATTTTCCTCCTTGAGTTTTGCAGAGGAAAATTGAAGAAAAATTTCTAGATCTTTCCCCTACAAACTATAATATTAAATTGTTATTAATTTTAATCCGTTTGGGGTAACTATCCATCTTTTCTCTCCTTTAATTTATTTTGTTTTATAGCTTATAAATTATACCTTTTTTATGAAAAAAAGTAAATGTTTTATATTTTTGCATAAAAAAAAAGCCTTAGAAAATTTCTAAGGCTTTAATATCATTACTTTACAGTTACGATGTTAGATGCTTGAGGTCCTCTTTCACCTTGAACTACGTCAAAAGTTACTTCTTCTCCTTCTACTAACTTCTTGAATCCATCTTTTTTGATTTGAGAGAAGTGTGCGAATACATCTTTCCCATCCTCACCAGTGATAAATCCAAATCCTTTTTCTTCGTTAAACCATTTAACTGTACCTTTCATTTGATACCTCCATAAAATTATTTTTTATAACTCTACAAATCTTAATCTTTAAATCAGAGGTTAAACAAACTCAAGTTACCTATAGGTTTCTCTTCTAAAAATTTTAAAACTCATATTATTACTCTTTGCATATTATACACTTTTTCAATCAAAAAGTAAATCTTTTTATTTTTTATTTTTTATTTAATTCAGCCACTGTCACAAACTCAAACCCTTGAGCCTTTAACTGTGGAATAGCAATTTTTAAGGCCTGAGCTGTTTTCCCATAGTCATGCAACAATACAATTCCATTATTTTTTGCATTTTCCACTAAAAATTTTGCAATATAGTTTGTATCAGAAGCCTTTTCCCAATCCTTTGGACATATATTCCACATAACAGACTCCATGCCTAAGCTCTTTCTCAACTCCTCTTTTTGAGTTTTTCCTAGAGCTCCATATGGTGGTCTAAAATATACTATTTTTTCATTTGTTACATCTGAGATAATTTTATTTGTACTTTCTAACTCTTTTTTTACGTCACTCATAGGCAACTTTTTTAAGTTTGGATGGTTATAGGAATGATTCGCAATTTGATGCCCACTCTCATGAATTTTTTCTAAAATTTTAGGGTATCTTTTTCCATTTGTTCCCAGGATAAAAAATGTTGCCTTAGCATCATTCTCATTTAATACCTCGATTATTTCCTCTGTTATTTTTGCTTTTGGTCCATCGTCAAAAGTCAGTGCTATTCTTTTAACACCTTGAGCAAAAATGGATATGCTTGTCATACACACTATCAATAGATACTTTAATATTTTAATCATCCTCCCTCTACTTATTTACTCACTTAAATATATCATACTCTTGGGCTTTTCGTATAGCTCTTTTCTTTTTTATTCAAAATAAAAAAGCTATAGAAAATCTCTCTATAGCTTCCAGCTTTTAGTTGTCGGGGGTAACTAAAAGATCTAAGAGTATAAGTAACTATACCCTCCATACTTATATGATATTATTTTTTTTATAATCCGCAATAAAATTCTTTTATTTTTTTTTGAAAATTTATATAATATTAGAAAATTCTAATAAAGGGAGGTTCTTGTGACACTTTCAAAAATTGATGTATATATCCTTAAACTTCTTCTAAATCATGAAGTTCTTTCTCTAGAACAGATCGCATTTTTTCTAAATATATCCATTGTTACAGCTAGAAACAGTATTAAAAATATCAACACTTTTCTAAAGACTTATGACTTTGGAAAAATAGCAAAATTTAATAAAGATTACTGCTTAAACTTATCAAAGGAATCTTTCGATATTCCAGAGGATAGTTTTAATATAGTTTTAAGCTCTGAAGAGAGAATCTCATACATAATTATTCTATTGATTTTTGAGAAAAAAATTAATTTAAACTCATTGACCACTATTTTTAATGTCAGTAGAAACACCTTAAACAACGATCTACTACATATTAAAAAATTTTTAAAAAAATCTAACCTCTCTTTAAAAAGTATATCTTGGCAAGGGATACTTCTCAAGGGTAATCCCAACGATATAAAGGAGTTTACTATTAAATATCTTATTAAAATTCTTATAAAAAAAGAGTTTAGTGAGATTATTTGGACACTTTATGGAAAATTTTTAAATCCATTTGTTAAAAATTATTTTGATACTTTCATAAATCTAAACCTTCCCTCTAATTTAAAGCTACTTCAACAAAAGATTATAAATTCATTGAACTTAGAGATTGGAGTGTATCTATATAAAAAAATAGAGTGTATCCTCATATATCACTTTATTTTTTATGATGACCTTTGCAAAAATTTCAGTTTAGATCCCAATATTTCAACGGATATCTTAAAGAAAAAATTTGATTTCATACACTCATCTCTACTTGATATTGACGAGTTTAAAGAGATTGATCACAAAGTTTTTCAAAGCTTAGTGGCCTCTCTTTTAACAATAACAGATGAATATATTTTTTTTGCACATAAAGAGCTTACAAAACCCATCTCTGATCGGGTGGAAGAGATCTATAACGTAGCTTTAAATACCACAGAACTGACTCTTTTAGCTCAGCTACTAAGTAATGCCTACTTCAAATTTGATTTCTCTATCATAAGCTACTCAAATTACTTTGTCACTGACTATGATATTCCTAAAAGTGTAATTACCGATATTAAATATGTTTTAAAAAAGAAAAAAATAACTCTTTTAGAGGAGGATTACTACAGTATTGCAATCTTTCTTTACGACACTATCTGTACAAGATATAGGAGTTCAAATCTGGATATCAAGTTTTTAATAATTGATTCATCTTTTAAAAATTGGTTAGGGCATGAATTAAAAAAAGAGTTTCTAAAACATCTTTCATTTTTAAAAATAGATATTCTCTCTATCTTTAATCAATCTATTTTAGATAACTCTCTCATTGAAAAATATGATTATATTCTATTCACAAATTATATTGATAAAAAAAACCTTTTAAATAAAAATCCAGAACTAAAAGACAAGGTCTACTACGTTAAATATAACGATTTTTTTGAAGTGAATAATCTGTGGGGTCAACTTTTCTTTGGTCCTGGAGGAGAAGCCTCTCTTCCATTTATAAAAAGAAAATTTAAAAAATCCCTTTTGTAGATGTATACTTTAAAGTATGCATCTACTCTATATTTTACTGAGAATAAGTCCTAATCTACCTCTTCTACTTTTTACAGATGCCAAGCTTCTGTTTAACTCATTAGCTATCTCTAAATCTGATTTTAGCAGATAATTATTCTTTATATACTCATCATCTGAAACATTCCATCGTCTCTTTTTGTGAAGCTTTAATTTTCCAATCATACAACTTATTTGATACTCACTTTTTCTCAATATTTCAGATAACTTTTTCACTCCCCATCTATAATTATCTTTTAAATATTGTATCTCCTTTTCATTCCAAGTTATAATATCATCTTTTACTCTGTTATTTTGTATTCTATACCTCTTATAGAAATGATCTAAAGTTTTCCTTTGAAACTCCTTAGTCACATTTTTTATTATTAATATCTGATTCTCTTTATATAAAAGTCTAATTTCATTTTGAGGACAACAAATATCCACACTTTCATTTAACAATTTTAAAAACTGCTCTTTTCTTTCAGTATACTCATATGAATGACAAAATATATTTTCAAAAACCATAATCTTTAATATAACCCCTCCCATTTGTAGTATATGTTGCTTATTAAAGAGTATACTAAAATTTAAAATTAGGTAATTCCCATTTTATTTTTTTTTAAAAAAAATTTTATTGGAAAAAATGGAAAATATATAATTTTATTGACTACTTATGAAACATACACTTTCTTTTTTTTATTTTAAACTTTTTTTTTATTTTTCTAAAGGAAAGATGTATCTTTTTTAAAATAATATATTATAATAATTAAAATTTATGAAAAGAGGGGGGATTTCTATGAATTATACTCTTTATAAAACTTTCGGGGCTCATATAGCAACAGTGGACAGAGTTCAAGGTGTTCTTTTTACTCTTTGGGCGCCTAATGCTGTAAGAATCTCTGTTGTTGGAAATTTCAACAATTGGGATGGGAAAAAAAATTACATGAATAAAGATACAGAAACAGGAGTTTGGACTCTTTTTATCCCTCATTTAAAAGAGGGGACAATCTATAAATATATGATTGCTGATAAAAATCAAAAAATATTTTTAAAAAGTGATCCCTTTGCCTTTTTTTCTGAAGTACGTCCTAATACTGCTTCTATAGTTTATGACCCTTTCAAAGCATTTCAATGGGAAGACAGTGATTGGTTAGAAAAAAGAGATAAAGAAAACCTATATAAAAAACCTATAAGTATCTATGAGCTGCACTTCGGTTCATGGAAAAGAAACTATAATCGTGGAGAAGGACCAGAGGATGGTAGTGAATTTCTAAACTATAGAGAGATAGCCGAAAAACTTATTCCATATATTTTAGAAACTGGGTTTACACATATTGAGATTCTCCCTTTAACTGAACACCCCTTAGATACCTCTTGGGGATATCAAGGAGTTGGATACTTCTCCATCACCAGCAGATATGGAACTCCTGAGGATTTTAAATATCTGGTCAATGAATGTCATAAAGCTGGAATTGGCGTTATTTTAGACTGGGTTCCTGGCCATTTTTGTAAAGATGCCCATGGTTTATACAGATTTGATGGAACACCTCTTTTTGAATACGAAAATGAAATTTTAGGGGAAAATCCCACTTGGGGAACTGCTAACTTTGACTTTACTAAACCCTTTGTAAGAAACTTTTTATTATCAAGTGCAACATTTTTATTTGAACAATTTCATATTGATGGAATCAGGGCCGACGCGGTCTCTAATCTCCTATATCTGGAGTATGGACGGGAAAAAACTGGTCTTAAAAACTCTTTAGGTGGAGATGCTAAACTAGAAGCCATCGACTTTCTTAGAACACTTAACAAAACAATTTTCAAACTTTACAAAAATCCACTAATGATTGCTGAAGAAGCTACATCTTGGCCTTTGGTTACCTCTCCTACATATAAGGGAGGACTTGGCTTTAACTATAAATGGAATATGGGCTGGATGAATGATATGTTAAAATACATGTCCTACACCCCTTGTGAAAGGGATAATAACCATAATCTACTAACTTTTTCTCTGATGTATGCTTTTAGCGAAAACTTTATATTAGCTCTATCCCATGATGAGGTTGTACATGGGAAAAAATCTCTTTTAGATAAAATGAGTGGAGATTACATACAAAAATTTGACTCTCTTAGAATGTTTTATGGCTTTATGTTTGGTCATCCTGGAAAAAAACTCCTATTTATGGGGGCAGAGTTTGGTCAATTTATAGAGTGGAGATATTATGAGGAGTTGGAATGGAAACTTTTAAAATATCCTCAACATGACTCTTTAAAAACTTATGTTAGTGAATTAAATAAATTTTATAGATCAGAGCCAGCTCTTTGGGGAAAAGATTCAACTTCTGATGGTTTTCAATGGCTAAATCACAAAAATCACACTCAAAAGTTAATCACATTTATTAGAAAAGGGGACAGTTCTGAAGATTTTATTTTAGTTGTTTGCAACTTTACAAAAAATGAGTATATTAACCATTCCATTGGTGTTCCAAGGATGGCTGAATACATTGAAGTTTTCAATAGTGATAAAGATATCTTTGGAGGAAGCAATCAAGTAAATCCAGATATTATTAAACCGATAAATAGAGAGTTAGACGATCAGCCTTTCTCTATTCCTATAAATATAGCTCCACTTTGTACACTATTTTTAAAACCAATATTTAAAAAAGGGGGAAATAAAGTATGAAAAAGAAAATGATTGCTATGATTTTAGCTGGGGGACAGGGTAGTAGACTTAAAAGACTTACAAAAGATGTCGCTAAACCTGCTGTTCCTTTTGGGGGGAAGTATAGAATTATTGATTTTCCACTGAGTAACTGTGTTAACTCAGGTATTGATACTGTGGGCGTTTTAGTTCAATACAAACCATTTTTATTAAACAGACACATTGGGGTTGGAAGCCCATGGGATTTGGACGTTGAGGGAGCTGGGGTAAGTATTCTTCCACCATACTCCACAGAGAGTGAAAATCGTTGGTATAAGGGTACAGCTGACGCAATCTTTCAAAATGAAAACTACATCGATATGTATAATCCTGAATATGTTCTTATCCTATCTGGGGATCATATCTACAAGATGGACTATGATAAGATGTTAGATTTTCACGTTGAAAAGGGAGCTCAAGCCACAGTTGCCGTTATTGATGTACCTATGGAGGAAGCCTCTCGTTTTGGAATTATGAACACAACTGAAGCTGGTGAAATCTATGAGTTTGAAGAGAAACCCAAGGAACCTAAGAGCACTTTAGCCAGCATGGGAATCTATATATTCAATTGGTCTATTCTTAAAAAAGCTTTAAAAGAGGATCAACAGGATAAGTATTCAGAAAAAGATTTTGGAAAAAATATTATTCCTAAACTTTTGAGAGAGGGGCATAAATTGATGGCATATCCTTTCTCAGGATATTGGAAAGATGTTGGAACTATTGAAAGCTTATGGGCTGCCAATATGGATTTATTAGATAGCTCCAATCCCATAGATCTCTTTGATAGAAACTGGAGAATCTACTCTCAAGCCACAAATAAACCTGGTCATCTTCTGGAGGAAACAGCCATTGTTAAAAACTCCATTATTTCAGAGGGGTGTATTATTAAGGGTGAGGTCATCAACTCTATTATCTCATCTGAGGTTCTGATAGAAGAGGGGGCTAAAGTGCATAATAGTGTTATTTTAGCTGGAGCAGTTTTAAAAGAGGGATGTTTTGTAAATAGAATAATTTTAGGTGAGAATGTCGTTGTTGAACCTGGAGAACATTTTGGAAGAAAAGATGAAATTTTATTTATAAGCGGAGGGGATGAATAATGTTATCAAGATATACTGGAGTTATAACATCTTTTGAGAGTAGAGATCTTTTAAAAACTTTAACTTTGCACAGGGGAATTGCCACTGTACCTATAGCTGGAAAATATCGTGCAATTGACTTTCCACTTTCATATATGAGAAATGCTGGAATTAAAAATATTCATGTTCTTAGTAATAAAAATTGTCGTTCCCTTAGAAATCATCTAGATGTAACTAAGTCTTGGGGATTAAATAGAAAAAATGGTGGTCTTACAATTCATACTGGTGATGGTGAAACTGATACCCAACTTTTAGGTGAAAATTTCGATGATCTTTTAAAAGTTAAGGATGAGATGATTGTTATTGCTCCAACTTACATGATAGCCAATATAGATTTAGATAAAGCTATGGAGTTCCATGAGCTTTCAGAAGCCGATATCACTGTCATATATAAAAATATCCCAGAACCATCTGAAAACTTTCTAGGTTGTGATATTTTAGAGTTCAATGAAAAAAACTGTTTAACTCGAGTTTGCGCAAACTTCCTGCCAAAAAGAAATCAAAATATATCCCTAGAGGTATTTTTAATTAAGAGATCACTTTTGATGGCACTTGTTATGGCTAGACCAAATAGGGAGCTTCCATTAAAAGATATTATATATAGAAGTAAAAATAACCTTAAAATCACAGGTTTTGAGCATAGAGAATATCTATCATGTTTAAACTCTCTCGCTAATTACTTTAGAACAAATATGGATCTTATTAACTCTAAAAACTTAAAAGAACTATTTTTTAATGAAAATAGACCTATTTTTAGTAAAATTAAGGACTCTATACCAACACACTATTTAAGTGAGGAGGTCGTTAAGAACTCAATTATATCAAATGAGTGTTTTATTGAGGGAACTGTTATTAACAGTGTCCTTTCTAGATATGTCAATGTTGAACGTGGTGCTAAAGTTGAAAACTGTATAATTCTTCAAAATTGTACCATAAAATCTGGTACTCATTTAAAGAATGTTATTGTTGATAAAAATGTAATCTTGGAGGAAACAGAGTTAGAGGGGAATCCTTTCTACCCTCTTGTTATTCAAAAAAATATAAGTTTTAATCTCAAAAGGAGGAAATAAAATGAAAAATATTAATCTACTTTTTGCTACTTCAGAAGCTGATCCTTTCTTAAAAGTGGGTGGTCTAGGGGATGTTTCACATGCCCTTCCCAAAGCTCTTAAAAAAGTGGGGATTAATGCTAAAGTTATTCTTCCTAAAAATGGAAATATCCCTAAGGAGTTCGTTGATAAAATGGATTTTTTAGGTTCTTTCACAGTTCCTGTTGGTTGGAGAAATCAATATGCAGGGCTGTTCCATTTAGAATACGATGGAGTTGATTTTTACTTTTTAGATAATGAATATTACTTTAAAAGACATGTTCCCTATGGGCACTATGATGATGGAGAGATCTTTTCATTCTACTGTAGAGGTGTTTTAGAAGCGGTTAAGCATATACCTAATTTTACTCCTGATATAATCCATTGTAATGATTGGCATACAGGTATGATTCCTGTACTCTTAGATGCCTTTTATAGAGAGGATCCTCTTTTAAAAAATACAAAGACAGTTTTCACTATACATAATTTAAAATATCAAGGTGTTTTCTCCAAAGATATTTTAGGAGAACTACTATGTCTTGATAACTCATATTATACAGAGGATAAACTTAAATTCTACGATGGGGTATCCTTTATGAAAGGGGGACTTATATACTCTGATTTAGTTACAACTGTCAGTGAAACATATGCAAAAGAGATAACTTACCCCTTCTATGGTGAGAGATTAAATGGTCTAATTATTCAGCTAGGAAATAAGGTTCATGGAGTTGTCAATGGAATCGACTACACTCTATATGATCCTAGGAAAGATTCAAAACTCTATGCTAACTTTGGACTTACTAATCTAAAGAAAAAAGCTATAAACAAGGTTGAGTTACAGAAAAGATTGGGTCTCCCTGTTGATGAAAATATACTTATGATTGGTCTTGTCTCTAGATTGGTCAGTCAAAAGGGACTGGATTTAATAAAATGGGTTATGGATGAGATTTTAAACATAAATTTACAATTTGTTGTTTTAGGAACTGGAGATATTCAATATCAAGACCTTTTCAACTATTACTCATATATCAACCCAGGTAAACTTTCAGCCAATATTACATTCAGTGATGAATTAGCAAGAAAAATCTATGGTGCTTGTGACCTATTTTTAATGCCATCACTTTTTGAACCATGTGGTATTGGACAACTTATTGCCATGAGATATGGAACTGTTCCATTGGTTAGAGAAACTGGAGGTCTAAAGGACACTGTTACTAACTTTAACCCTAACACTCTTGGAGGAACGGGATTTGTTTTCCAAAACTACAATGCACATGATATGTTATTTAAACTAGAGTATGCTGCAAAAATCTTCTATGAGGATAAAAAAGCATGGACTGCCCTTATGAGATCATGTATGAAATACAACTCTGATTGGAAAGAGTCAGCTAAAAAATATAAATCGTTATATGGAGGTCTTTTATGAATCTAACTAAAAATCAATTTAAGGATGACTATATAAAAAGACTTACACTTACCTTTGCCCAAACCCCAGCAGAGGCTTCCCTAGAGCATAAGTATCTGGCTCTAGGGAAGCTTGTTAGAGACTATATCTCTGAATCTTGGGCTGAAACAAATAACTATTACACTAAGAAAAAATGTAAGCAGATTTACTACTTCTCTATGGAGTTTTTACTTGGAAGACTTTTAAACTCATATCTTTTAAACCTAAATATTAGAGATGTCATTAAAGATGGACTTAGAGAGCTTGGTATAGATTTAGATGAACTTTTACAATTGGAACCTGACCCCGCTCTTGGAAACGGTGGTCTTGGAAGACTTGCCGCATGTTTTATGGACTCTTTAGCCTCTTTGGGGTTCCCTGGACATGGTTGTGGAATCAGATTTAAACATGGCCTTTTTAACCAAAAAATTGTAAATGGTTATCAAAAAGAACTTTTAAATAACTGGTTAAAAGAGGATTTCCTATGGGAGATTAAAAAACCTGAAAAAACTGTAACTGTTAGATTTGGAGGTAATGTCACTTTAACTGAAACTCCTGATGGAATCGTACCTATATACACAGGTTGTGAAGAGATTGATGCAGTTCCATATGATATCCCAATCTTAGGTGCAAATATGGAAACTGTCAATACTCTTAGACTTTTTAGTGCTGAACTTCCTGAAGAGGACATTGACCTTAATGGACTTCAAAAAGGTGACTATCAAAAATTTATAGATAAAAAATTTGCTGTAGAAGCTATCTCTCAAATTTTATATCCCGATGATTCCAGTTACACAGGAAAACTTTTGCGTTTAAAACAGGAGTATTTCTTTGTTAGTGCTGGGCTTCAAACTATTTTAAAGAGATATAAAAAACTTAAAGAATCTATACATAAGTTTTCAGATTATGTAGCTGTACATATAAATGATACTCACCCTGCAATTGCTGTGGGTGAACTTATGAGACTTCTTTTAGATGAGGAAAAATTGGATTGGGACAGTGCATGGGATATAACTGTTAAGACTTTAGCATACACCAATCACACTATCTTGGCTGAAGCTATGGAAAAATGGCCCTATGATATGTTTAAGAGAACTGTTCCCAGAATTCTTATGATTATAGAGGAGATCGATAGACGATTCTGTGAAGAGGTGAGTAAAAAATATGAGGAGGACTATAGCAAAATTGATTCTATGAGAATCATCAGCAACGGTGAGGTAAGAATGGCAAATCTTGCTATTATTGGTTCACACTCTATAAATGGAGTAGCTAAAATCCATACTGAAATTTTGAAAAATCGTGAACTCCATGATTTTTATCTTCTTTATCCAGAGAGATTTAATAATAAAACAAATGGAATCACCCATAGAAGATGGCTTAAAAATGCCAATCCAGAACTATTTAAACTAGTTACTGAAAAAAGTGGTATCGAATGTTTAAATGATACAAATAAATTTATTAATTTTTTAAGATATGTCAATGATGACAATGTACTACGGGCTTTAGATAAAATTAAATTTAAAAATAAAGAGAGAGTGGTTACCTATGTTAAAAACAAATATAATATAGATATCAATCCATTTTCAATATTTGATGTACAGATAAAAAGACTTCATGGGTATAAGAGACAACTTCTTAATGTTTTTCATATAATCTATCTCTACAATAAGCTAAAGGAAAACCCTGAGTTAGATATTGTTCCTAGAACATTTTTCTTTGGTGCTAAAGCTGCACCCTCATACTACTTAGCTAAAAACATCATAAAACTTATTACCTCTGTGGCCAATGTTGTCAATAATGATTCAGATATCAGAAATAAAATAAAAGTTGTTTTCCTTGAAAACTACGGTGTTTCTATAGCTGAACTTATAATCCCAGCTGGAGATGTGAGTGAACAGATATCCACAGCCTCTAAAGAGGCTTCTGGAACTGGAAATATGAAGTTTATGATGAATGGTGCTGTCACTTTAGCCACTCTGGATGGTGCCAATGTTGAAATCTATGATGAAGTTGGAGAAAATAATATGGTTATCTTTGGGCTTACATCTCAAGAGGTTATGGATTTAGAAAGAAATAGAACTTATAACTTTAGAGATATTCTTGATTTTAATCCTGACTTACAAAAGATTATTGGTCAACTTGGTGATGGAACATTCTCTGAAAATAGGGATGAGTTTAAAGAGATCTTAAACCATATCTATGGAGAAGGAGACCCATATTTTGTATTAAAAGATTTTAATGCCTATGTAGAGGCACAAAATAAGATTAACACTCTCTATGAAAATCGAAGAGGATGGCTTCAAATGTGTCTAATAAACATTGCACACTCTGGAATCTTCTCATCTGACAACAGTATCAAAAAATATGCTGAAGATATATGGCATATTAAGGCGGTGAAAAGAGGTGAATAGTCTTTCTTACTCTATACCTAAGGAATCAATTATATTTGATTCTCAAGATGAAAAATTTAAAATACCCTTTGGTGCTACTCCATGTGGGGAAAATGTAAAATTTAATATTCTTATTCAAAAAAATATTAGCTGTTTAAATGTCAGTTTAATTGTTAAAAATGGAAAAGAAAATGAGATTAAAATGTTTCCAATGGGTGAGAAAAAAATTGGAGACCATGACTATACTGTCTGGTCTCTTAATTTTATAACTCCCTCTTTAGCCAAAACTATCTTCTATCACTTTAAGCTGACTATTGGAAATGAAAATACTGTTTTTTTCTATGGGAATAACTCCTTAGCTCTCGGTGGAATTGGTGAAATCTATGAAAATAATCCAATCGATTATCAAATAACTCTATACTATAAAAATAATCCCACACCAAACTGGTTTAAAGAGAGTATTGCCTATCAAATTTTTCCAGATAGATTTAGAAATGGAAACAAGGATGGAAAAGTTAATGAACCCAAAGAGAATAGCTTTCTCTATGGAAGATGGTCTGATATTCCCATGTATATTAAAAATAGTGAAAATGAAATTGCACGTTGGGACTTCTTTGGTGGAAATTTAAAAGGAATTACAGAGAAAATAAGTTATCTAAAATCCTTAAATGTTGGAACTCTTTACTTAAATCCCATCTTTGAAGCCACAAGTAACCATAGATATGATACCAATAATTACCATCAAATAGACCCTGTTTTAGGTACTTATAAGGATTTTAGAGATATGATTAAAGAGTGTAAAAAAAGAGATATATCCATTATTTTAGATGGTGTTTTCAATCATACTGGAAAAAATAGTATCTATTTTAAAGAGGCATCTGCATCTATAACCTCACCTTTTTATCCCTGGTATAGATTCAAAAAACACCCCAATGACTACGATTGTTGGTGGGGTATAAAAGACCTGCCTTGTGTCAATGAGTTAGAGCCTAGTTTTTTTAAATATATTGTAGAGGGCGAAAATAGTGTTATCAGTCACTGGATGAGCACAGGTATCAAAGGGTGGAGACTTGATGTAGCTGATGAGTTACCAAGCTTTTTTATAGAAAGTTTAAAATATAGATGTAAAAATATTGATTCAGAATCCGTTATCATTGGAGAGGTTTGGGAGGATGCTAGCAATAAGATCAGCTATGGTCAAAGAAGAGAATACTTCAATGGAAAACAGCTAGATTCAGCCATGAATTACCCTCTTAGAACATATCTTTTAAATTTTTATAACGGTTCTATTGATAGTGCAACTCTATGTCAATACATGAACTCCTTAAAGGAAAACTATCCACGTGAAAACTACTACGCTTCTTTTAATCTTTTGGGAAGCCATGATGTAAAGAGGATTAAAACCTCTGTTAAAGATATCGTTAAAAAATATGACATAGACCCTCAGTATTTTGAACCAGCTACAACTAGAGTTTTAAAATCTCTGGCTCTGATTCAATTTACTATCCCAGGTATTCCAGTTATCTACTATGGAGATGAAGTTGGTGTTGAGGGAGGAAAGGATCCTGACAATAGACGGACTTATCCTTGGGGTCAAGAGGATTCCAATCTTTTAAACTGGTATAAGAAGGTCTCTTTTTTAAGATCTCAGTCAAAAGTGCTGAAAAAAGGGGAGATTAAATTTTTTTCACCCCATCCAGATGTCTTTGCTTATATCAGATATATGCCCAATGAGAGAGACTTTGTAGGTGTTATAACAAACAGGAATCCAAATAAATCTAAAATTTTTAAGATTAATTTAAAGGAATTTCTTGGACAATTTAGTAATAATATAGCGACTGACATATATCGTTGGAATGACCCCCTAATCATTCCAATAGATTCATCTACTAATTTCCCAATAAAAATCCCCCCACTAAAGACGCTTTTGTTTAGTAGTAAAAGTGTCTGAAAAAGCTGAGCACTCCCCCCTGCTCAGCTTTTTTCCTAAATGTATTTGTGTATGTTTTCACATAAATATTTTTAGGAAAAATATTTTTATAAAAAAATAATTGACAATTTTATTTTCATAGTTTATAATCAATCAAACTTTAGTATTTTATGAATTTTTTAAAGGAGGTCAGGTCATGTTATTTAGAAATGATAGGAATAGGGTACAAAATAATAACAACTCTATATTCTATTATATTCTTAGTAATTTTTGATGCTGACCATCCATTTTTATTTCATAACTATGGATTACTTTTGCAAAATTATTTACCCTTTTAATTTTGGAAGGTCTAAGAGTATAAGTCTATACTCTTAGACCTTCTTTTTTTATACCAAATACTAATATAAAGGAGATTTTTATGGGAGATTACTTAAGTACACTAAAAACAATTTTTATTGATGGTTACAGATACCAATACGTTCTTCAAGGCTTAGCTTTTTCAGTTGGTGTTACCGCTTTTTCAGCTATCTTTGGTGTTATTTTTGGTATTTTTATAGCCCTTTTAAGATTATCAAAAAAGTTTAAATGGATCGCTATATTCTATATCGATTTAATCAGAGGAACTCCTGCTGTGGTTCAACTTTTGGTTCTAGCTAACATAATTTTTGCTGGATTCCGTGATATACCTATATTTTTAGTGGCTGGAATTGCCTTTGGTATCAACTCTAGCGCCTATGTTGCAGAGATAATAAGAGCTGGAATTGAGGGGTTAGATAAGGGGCAGATGGAAGCCTCTAGAGCTCTTGGCATGAGTTATCCTGTAGCTATGAAAGAGGTTATCATTCCACAGGCTATCAGAAAAATTCTTCCAGCTTTAGTCAGTGAGTTTATAACACTTTTAAAAGAGACTTCTATAGTTGGTTTTATTGATGGAGTAGATCTTTTAAGATCAGCAAATATAATCACATCTCAAACTTATAGAGGAGTTGAACCATTACTTTTAGTTGGTTTCATATATCTAGTTTTGGTTGGAATATTTACAAAAATTATGAGAGGTGTTGAAAAGGGGTTGAGTAATTGATGATAAAAGTTGATAATCTATTTAAAAACTATGGAGAGCTTGAAGTTTTAAAGGGTGTTTCTACCCATATAAATAAAGGGGAGGTTGTAGCAGTTATAGGTCCATCTGGAAGTGGTAAATCCACATTTTTAAGATGTATAAACCGCTTAGAAGAGCCTACTCTTGGTCATATTTACATTGATGGCGAGGATATTATGAATCCTCATACAGACATAAATCATATGAGAGCTAAGGTGGGTATGGTCTTCCAGCACTTCAACCTTTTTCCACATAAAACAGTTCTAGAAAATCTCACATTAGCTCCTATGAAAGTTAAAGGGATGAAAAAAGATGAGGTGGATGAAAAAGCTTTAATTTTACTAAAAAAAGTTGGTTTAAAAGATAAGGCACTCGCCTTTCCAGATCAGCTTTCAGGGGGACAAAAACAGAGAATAGCTATAGCTAGAGCTCTTTGTATGGATCCTGAGGTTATCCTTTTCGATGAGCCAACATCAGCTCTTGATCCAGAAATGATTAGAGAGGTTTTAGATGTTATGAGAGAGCTTGCTAAAGATGGGATGACAATGGTTGTTGTTACACATGAGATGGGATTTGCCAGAAAAGTGGCAGATAGAGTTTTATTTATGGATCAGGGATCTATCTTGGAGGACACAACTCCTGATGAACTTTTCGATGGAGTAAATCACTCTAGAGCAAAGGAGTTTATTGAAAAAGTTTTAAACCATTAATATTTATTTAATTACATTTAGGAGGATCTTATGAAAAAAATTCTTAAAAGCTTAGTTTTATTTTTAATGTTAGTTGTAAGTAGTTTAACTTTTGCAAAGGAAAAGCTTTATGTTGGAACAAATGCTGAGTTTCCACCTTTTGAGTACCTTGATAAGGGTGATATTGTAGGATTTGATATAGACCTAGTTAAAGCCATTGGAAATAAGTTAGGAATGGATGTTGTTATTAAAGATATGTCCTTTGATGGTTTAATTCCAACTCTTGAAGCAAATAAAGTTGATGTAGTTATTGCTGGTATGACTGCTACTGATGAAAGAAAAATAGCTGTTAATTTCTCAAATCCCTATTATACAGCCAATCAAGTTATTATTTTAAAGGATGATAACAAGGATATTAAAACATTTGATGACTTAAATGGAAAACTGGTTGGAGTTATGCTTGGATTCACTGGAGATGTTGTTGTCAGTGAGATGAAAAATGTTGAATCTAAAAAATATAATGCCTCTTTTGCCGCTATTATGGAGTTACAAAACAATAAAATCGACGCCGTTGTTTTAGACTCTGAAACTGCTTTAAACTATCTTAAAAATAATAAAGGGCTAAAGTTAGCAGATACATCAGGTGAACCAGAGGAGTATGCTATTGCCATCTCTAAAAAGAACACTGAGCTTTTGAATAAAATTAATACAGCTTTAGATGAACTTAAAAAAGATGGAACTTATGAGTCTTTATTAAAGAAATATATGTAAAAAAGTCCCCTATTTATGGGGACTTTTTCTTATTTTTTATAATTTTTTAATGTTTCTAAGTCTGGATTTAAGAGTATCTTTTCTATAGCATCTTTTTTTACTAGAGGTTCAATCTCATTTATAAATCTAACAACACTCAATGAATCTGCTCCCAACTCATAAAAGTTTTTATTTAAACTGTTCTCAGATATGTTTATCTCCAATATCTCCTCCCATATCTTAACAATCTTTTTTTCAAAATCTGACAGTATAATACTCTCTTTTTTTAAATCCATCTTTTTCTTACTCAACTCTCTAAGTTTTTTTAAATCTAACTTTCCATTGGAATTTAAAGGAAACTCATCAATCTTAAAAAAAGCATATGGAATCATATAATCTGGTAAACTCTTCTTTAAATATTTTAAAAGTTTTTGCTCCTCTATATCCCCAATATAGTATGCTAAAAGAGCGCTCTTAGAGGAGTTTGGAATCACCCTACAACCCCTTATAGTTGGATACTCCTCTATTTTTTTCTCTATCTCTTCCAGCTCTATACGATATCCTCTAATTTTTACCTGAAAATCCTTTCTTTCTAAAAACTCCAAATCTCCATCTGAATTTATTCTACACAGGTCTCCTGATCGATAGAACCTCCTATTACCTGAAGTTATAAATTTTTTTCCAGTTTCTAGAGGGTTATTTGAATATCCTCTAGCTAAGCAATCTCCACCAATAAATAGTTCCCCTAGATTCTCATCCAAATCTATATCCAAATATAGCTCTATATTATCTAGAGGTTTTCCTATTGGTACTCCCTCTCCTATATACTTTTTATCTCTATTAAATATATGGTATATACATCCCACTGTGGCTTCTGTTGGTCCATACTCATTCACTATCTTACACTCTTCTCCAAGAAGTTCTTGAGCTTTTTTGGCTGTACTAACTTTTAATTGCTCTCCTCCCACAATGACCAGTTTAAATCTATCTTTTTCTATATTGTATTTAGACATGATTTCCAGATGAGTTGGTGTCATCTTAACACTATTCATCTTACTATTTTCAAAGATATCTTTCAGTGTCACTGGCGTCACTTTTTCACGGAAAAACTCTATCTGTCCCCCTGTTACTAAAGTGGTGAAAATAGCTGTTATAGATAGATCAAAGGATATAGATGTAAAAAATCCAAAAATGCTTTCCCCATCTATCCCATATTTTTTTATACAGTTTGATATATAGTTACACAGTGTTCCATATGTTATCTCCACGCCCTTTGGACTTCCTGTACTTCCTGAGGTATATATTGTGTATATCACATCCTCTGAACTATATTTTACAAAGTTCTCAATCTCTTTGTCCCATACACCTTTTTTCTCTGATAAAATCTCACTTAAATTTTCCAATAAGACCTTACTCTTTGAGTTTTCTTTTATATACTCTATCCTATCTTTTGGATACTCTGGGTCAATGGGAATAAAAACTGCACCAACTTTAATACAAGCCAATATTGATATTATATAACTGGAGTCTCTTTCAGTTGATATAGATACTCTATCACCCTTTTTAACTCCACAGCTTTTAAGATACTCAGATACTTTTTGGGCTTTTTCAAATATATCTCTATAACTTAACTCCTCATTTTTTTCAAGTGATAGAGGTTCAGTGTCACTCCATCTTTTAAATATCTCTTTAAATATATCTATTTTCTCTACCTTACACTCTCCTGTCACACTGACTCTTTTTTTATTTAGAAGCATATTTTTTAATCTATCTAAATAATTCTCAATCACACTATCACTATAGTTTCCCTCATAGTATCCCACAGTTAAGATTGTTTTGCTATCCAGTTCAGTAATTACAAAGGATATTGGAACTAATGGCGTTATTACAGGAAGAGCATATACTTCAGTTGGAGAGAAGCTCTCTGTTTTATAACTCTCTAAATCTATCTTACCTAGATTTGAAATCACAGCTGTAGTAGCTGTTTTTTTCTGCTTATTATAGTTAGAAATTGTATATTTCAAACCCAACCTTAAAACATCTATTGGAAACTTATCAAATATAAAGTACTCCTTAGGTGAGTAGATAATATCTCTATTTTTTAATATCATATTTATTAGGTCTATATTTATTTTTTTCCAGTTTTTATCCTTTACTTCCAAATACATAGGTAGGGATAGATTCCCTGTATTTAACCTCTCATTTTTAAACTTTTCTCTGATATCTCTTGTTATTATAAATCTACTGATTTTATCCCCACTTAAAGCGTGAATATTCCCAATTAACTTTGATGTTAGTCCACTTATTTTCTCATCTATAACCATTTTTTTAGAGATGGGATAAGTTATTTCATAGGACTCTCTACTCTTTAGAGGTGAGTACTCTCCCACAGTTACTATATCACTGCTTTTTTTAACTCCACTCCCTTTTAAAATATCTATATCTCTTGTTTTAGAGGAAAACTTCTCTATGTCTAAGGAGTTGAGCTGTCTAAAAATAGCTTCAATCCAAATGCCTTGACCTTTTCCATCCATCACTCCATGATGGGTTCTAAAAATAATAGTAGTTTTACCAGATTCATCTAAATAGTAGATTTGACAAGCTGGTCCCTTTGTTAAATCCATCTTTCTTCCCATTAACTCTTTAAAATCTCTTCCTATATCATCCCTATCTATTTTTATAACTTTGGGATTAACTTTTGAATCGATCCAATATCTCCCTATTAGCTTAAATCTGCTCTCAGGAAAACTCTTAGCCACTTCATCTACAGCTTTTTGAAATAGCTCTATATCTATATGTCCTTCTCCCTCTATAACTCTATTTATTGTAAATGAGTTATAGTTTTTTTCAAATGCAAGATACATCTTCTCATTTGGAGATACTCTTCTCTTCTCTATCATAATTTTTCATCACCATATTTTTTTAGATACTCTCTATCCACTTTTTTCCAAACTCTTTTTGCTCCAAGTATTCCATGTGGATCCAGGGACCCTTTTAAAATAAATCTATCCCCCTCCAATTTCACAGAGGCATAGTACTCTCTAGAGCTTTTTGGATCTATAACTCTCCCATTTTTATATGTTTTATCATCAATTTTTTTAAATCCCTTTACCAATTCAAAACCGATTATCTCATCCCTATTGGTATAGCTTATTATATCAAATTTTTTATTCACAGTTGCTATATATTTTATCCTTCCAACATAGGTATCCCTAACTTTTTCTATTAAAACAATAGCCTCTTTTCCAGTTTTTCCCTCTTGTGTCATCCAATATCCTAAAATTGAGTTGGCAAATAGCATATTTCCTAAAACCATAAACAATAAAATAACTCTCATTTTATATACTCCTTTTCTTTTCATAATTAAATATTATAATCTATACACCCCTATACTAATATTAGAAATACATTACAAAATTTATTCCTATTAACTTTCTAATAGTTATATCTACTTTTTTATGGTATAATTTTCTTTAAACTATATTTTAGGAGGTTCTTTTGAAAAAAGCATTACTTTTAATTTTCATCTTTATTTTCAATAGTATTTTACTTATCTCTTCTGATCAAGATAAACCTTTATTTCCATTATTTGGAGAAGAGGCTCGTCAAAGAGGTTATGAACTTCCAAATCCTTATGGTATAAATGTTATATATGTTGATATGAAACAGGATGTAGATATTAAATCTTTAGACCTTACAGGTAAACTATCTGTTGGGAATATAAATTTAGGAGAACTGGGTAAATTCATATCAGTCAAATCTAACTCTGCTAAAACGGTAAATATAAATAGGTTAGTTAAAGCTGATCTTTGGGTTTTCCCTTTTCTTAATGTCTATGGAATTGTGGGAAAAACAAAGGGGCACTCTTCAGCTCTTGTAGATATCGATCTACTTAATAAACCATTTTTAAAAAACTATGATTTTACACTGAAATACGAGGGTATGACCTATGGAGTTGGAACTGTAATTGCCGGAGGATACAAAAATATCTTCTCTCTGGTTGATTTTAACTACACTAGAACTACACTGGATATTATTGAAGGAGATATCTCAGCTTTTGTAGTCTCTCCTAAAGTTGGCTATAACTTTGATTTTTATAACACTAAAAACTCCATTTGGATTGGAACAATGTATCAAAATATCACCCAAACTCTAAAAGGAGATATTAATAATGTGATAACTTTTCCAAAAGATATCCGTGTTCCCAAAGGAAAATTTGAAGTAAAAGAGAGCACATCATCTCCATGGAACAATGTTATAGGTTTTAGAAGTGAAATTAACAAATCTGTTGAATTCACTACTGAGATTGGTTTTGGAAAAAGAAAAAGTGTTACTTTTTCTTTGGGATATAGATTTTAAAAAAAGCTGAAATTGTTTTCAGCTTTTTTTTATCTATTTCACATCAACATTGTTTAAATGAACATCCATCTGTGGGAATGGAATACTTATATTCTCTCTATCCAATGCCCCTTTTATTCCATTTAATGTCTCTTTATAAACTGTCCAATAGTGCTCATTTGTTGTCCAGCCTTTTAAAGCTATATTTATAGAGCTATCTGCATAGGCATCCACATGGCTATATACAGCTGGATCTGTTAAAACTAAAGGATTGCTTCTTAAAAGTTTTTCTAGTGCCTCTCTAGCAACATCTAAATCAGCATCATATGACACACCCACTATAAATTTTAATCTTCTTATTGGGGTTTTAGTATAATTTATAACTTTATTCGATACTATAGAACCATTTGGAACTATTACTAAGTCATTATTATGAGTTCTAACTGTGGTTGAAAATATATCGATATCATGAACATATCCCATCTCTCCCGATATATTTACCTCATCTCCAACTTTATATGTCTTGAAAATAAGTACAATTATACCTCCTGCAAAATTTGATAGGTTATCTTTTAAAGCTAAACCTACACCTATTCCCAGTGTTCCGAAAAATGCAAGTAAGCTACTCTCTTTTACACCCATAATCAAAAGACAAATAGTTATTAATGTGGCATGTAAACCCACATATAAAATTGATCTTATAAAACTTCTAAGAGATGGATCTATCACATTCTCATTTTTAGCTCTATTATAAATTGGAGCTATTCTCTTTACTAATTTTAATACAAAATAGTATATTCCTATGCATATAAGTAGTTTTATTATAAAAAATAAAAACTCCACTGTGAAATTGACAAATATATTTTTATCAACTAGATGATTTAAAACTTCATCGACAAAACTTTGCGACTTGATTCCCACTTTACTCCTCCTAATACTATATCTTTAAAAATTTTTCAACTAAATAAATTCTATATATGAAACAAATTCTATCTTTTTTACAATGTAATAAAAATCCTCTATCTTCTATTTTAAAAGACAGAGGATTCTGTATTAGCCTCTATACCCTTTAGGTATTATTCCTTTTGATTTCCACTCCTCTATTGGTATCTCTATTTCAATTATCTTTCCACTTCTAATATCCAATACCCAACCATGAACCTTTGGGTATTTCCCACTTTCAACTCTGTTTCTTATTATCGGTAACTCAAATATGTGTTTTAATTGCTCAAGTACATTTAACTCTGTCAATCTATCTAATCTCTCCTGCTCACTGGCTAAACTTTTCAACTCTTTTTTGTGTTCTACCTCTATTTTTTTTATGGGCATTAACCAGCTAGAGATTATTGATGAATCTCTACATTTATCATGAGCTGTCTTTATTCCTCCACACTCATAGTGACCCGAAACAATTATATGCTTAACCTCCAGTTGCTCCACAGCATACTCCAGTGTTGCCAAAAAGTTCATATCATTTGAAAATACTTGATTAGCTATATTCCTATGAATAAAAAAACTTCCCGGTTCACTTTGAGTAAATGTATCAATTGGCATTCTACTATCTGAACATCCTATATATAGAAATGGCGGATTTTGTCCTTTTGATAGGTTTTTAAAATAATCCTTGTCTAAATCAAGTCTCTTTTCAACCCATTCTAAATTTGCTTCCAATAATTCATTATAATTTTGCATCTTTCCTCCTTAAGCCTATATAGAGTATTAATTATATTCTACAATATTTCACATAATATTTCTACTTTTTTAGTGTCCTATTTCTTTTAATTTCATATATGGAATTTTTTTATGAAATCGACATTGTTTATTTCCATTGATTTTTATAGAATTATCTCAATTAATACAATGAAATCAAGGGGGATTAATATGTTAAAAAAACATGAAATCATAGATAGAATTATAAATACCGGAGTTGTAGCTGTTGTTAGAGCTGAAAATTTAGAGGAAGCTAAGCGTGTTTCAAATGCTTGTATAGCTGGTGGAGTAAATGCTATTGAGGTAACTTATACTGTACCTGGAGCTACTGAGGTTATTAGAGAGCTTTCTAAAGAGTTTCCTGGAGATGATTTTATAATTGGAGCTGGAACTGTTTTAGATACAGAAACTGCTAGACTTGCTATCTTAGCTGGAGCTAAATATATTGTTTCTCCTGGATTTGATGCAGAAACTGCTAAACTTTGCAATAGATATGCTATTCCATATATGCCTGGTTGTATGACAATCACTGAGATGATTAAAGCTATGGAGATGGGATGTGACATCATTAAACTTTTCCCTGGAAGCGCATTTGGTCCTGATTTTATTAAAGCTGTTAAAGCACCTTTACCACAAGCTAATATTATGCCAACAGGTGGAGTTTCTTTAGATAATGTTGATCAGTGGATTAAAAATGGTGTCGTAGCTGTTGGTGTTGGTGGAAAATTAGCTACTGGACCTAGTGAAGAGATAACTGCTACCGCAAAAGCTTTCATAGCTAAAGTTAAAAAGGTTAGAGAGGAGATTTAGTTATGAGTAAAATTGTAACCCTTGGGGAGATTATGTTACGTCTTTCCACTGAAAACAACAATAGATTTATCCAAAGTAGTACTTTTAGAGCTGACTATGGAGGTGGAGAGGCAAATGTTGCTGTATCCCTTGCAAACTTTGGAATAGAATCTGAGTATGTGACTAAACTCCCTAAAAATCCTCTTTCTGATTCAATTTTTAGATATTTAAAAGCCAATGGTGTTGAAACTAAGAATATCGTTTTAGGTGGAGAAAGACTTGGAACCTATTATTTAGAGGTTGGAACAAGTGTTAGAGCTTCCTCTGTTATCTATGATAGAAAATACTCGTCATTTTCTACTTTAGATTATAGTGAACTTGAGATTGAAAATATTTTAAAAGATTGTAGAATTCTACATCTTTCTGGAATAACACCTGCGCTTTCTGAAAATTGTAAAGAGTTAACAGCTAAAATTATGAAAAAGGCTAAAGAGATGGGAGTTTTAATAAGTTTTGACTTCAATTATAGAGGTAAGCTTTGGACTTTAGATGAGGCTGCTCCTGTTTTAATGAGCTATCTACCATACATAGATATCTGTTTTGCTGGTATTTTAGATGCTAAAAATATTATGAAATTAGGAGAACACTCAGATTTAAATGAGTATTATAAAGATATTACAAAAAAATATCCAAATATAAAATATCTACTTTCTACAAAACGTGAAACACACTCAGTTAATGAAAACTCTTTAACTGGTTTTATCTTTAAAGATGGAGAACTTATCGCCTCTCCTAGATACACTTTCCAAATTGTTGATAGAGTTGGGGGAGGAGATGCCTTTGCCGCTGGAGCTCTTTTTGGAATCTATAACAATCACTCACCTAAGGAGATTGTAAATTTTGCTACAGCTGCTTCTGTGTATAAACATACAGTTAGAGGAGACGCAAACCTAGTCTCAAAAGATGAGATCTATAATATCATTCATAATGGCATTTCAACTGTTTCAAGATAATAAAAATGGTAAGGAACTCACCCCTTACCATTTTTTATTTCCTATTATACACTAGAGATTTTTTAAATCCTCTTCCACAGTTGAAATAGTACCTATATTAAAGTTATCTATTAAAACTTTTAAAACATTTCCTGATAAAAATGCTGGTATTGTTGGTCCCAAGTGGATATTTTTAACTCCCAAGTGTAATAGAGCCAATAAAACAATTACAGCTTTTTGCTCATACCAAGCTATATTATAGGTTATTGGTAACTCATTTATATCATTTAATTGGAATATCTCTTTTAGTTTTAAAGCTATTAGTGCCAATGAGTATGAATCGTTACACTGCCCAGCATCTAAAACTCTAGGAATCCCACCAATATCTCCAAGATCCAGCTTATTATATCTATATTTTGCACATCCAGCTGTCAATATAACAGTATCCTTTGGTAGATTTGCCGCAAATTCTGTGTAATAATCCCTAGATTTTACTCTTCCATCACATCCTGCCATCACATAAAATCTTCTTATAGCTCCCGATTTTACTGCATCTATCACTTTATCAGCTAAGGCAAAAACCTGATTGTGTGCAAATCCACCTATAATTTTTCCTTTTTCAATCTCCATTGGAGATTTACATGTTTTAGCTAAAGCTATAACCTCTGAAAAATCTTTCTTTCCATTTTTTTCCTCAACTCTTTGCCATCCTGGAAATCCAGTGGCATTTGTTGTGAATACTTTTCCCTCATATGAAGCTCCAGATTTTGGTGGAACTATACAGTTTGTTGTAAATACTATTGGTCCATTGAATGTTTCAAACTCCTCCTTCTGTTTCCACCAAGCATTTCCATAGTTTCCAACTAGGTGTTCATATCTTTTTAACTCTGGGTAGTAGTGAGCCGGTAACATCTCTGAGTGAGTATATATATCCACTCCTGTTCCCTTAGATTGCTCTAAAAGTTGAACTATATCATTTAGATCATGCCCTGATATCAAAATCCCTGGATTATCTCTAACTCCAATATTTACCTCTGTTATCTCTGGATTTCCAAATTTCCCTGTATTGGCAGAATCCAAAAGTGCCATTACATCCACTCCAAATTTTCCAGTTTCCAAAGTCAAGCCCACTAACTCCTGCACTCCTATTGAGTTGTCTAAAGTTGAAGCCAAGGCTTTCTCTATAAACATAACTATCTCTGGTTTTGTATATCCCAGATTTACAGAGTGCTCATAGTATGCTGCCATTCCCTTTAATCCATAAGTTATAAGCTCTCTTAAAGACCTTATATCCTCATTTTCTGTTGAAAGAACTCCAATCCCTAGAGCTTTTTTGTTCATCTCATCTGCAGTTTCCACCATAAATGTTGTTGCATCATGATTTTTTAATCTTTTTATCTCTAAATTTAGCTCTTCCAATTGAGCTTTTACTCTATCTCTAATCTTTAGCCCTTTTAAAATCTCAGCTGCAATCATCTTATCATCAAAATTAGCATTTGTTATTGTTATAAATAGAGAGTTTATAATATAGTAGTCAATCTCTGAGTTTAACTCTCTATTTACCTCTCTACTTTCTAAAGGTATATTTTCCCTTAAAATGGAGATTCCCTTAGTTGTATAGATCAGTAAATCTTGTAGATTTGATGTTGTAGGTTTTTTTCCGCAGACACCCATCACTGAACAACCCTTATTTCCTGCTGTTTCTTGACATTGAAAACAAAACATTGATATTTTTTCCATTGATCTCTCCTCTTTTATTTTATAAATTTCTAACTGGATTATATCAGTATAGTTAATAAAAATATGTAACATATGTTACATACAAAACTTTTTCTCTAGTAGATTTTCTATATTTAGGGTATAATCAGATTATACTAATTAAAATATTCTTTTTTTATAGGAGGGAATTTTATGAAAAAATATCTATTTATATTTGGGGTTTTTCTTTTTTTAATAGGGTGTAGCAATACGGAAAATTATATTGTCTCTGACTTTTTTGTCGCTGGAGACTTTACTTATAAAGGCGGATTTGAAAATGCCGGTTCTAAAACTAGCAGTAAAATAGTTAGAAAGAATGGGTTGAAGTTTATTGTTGAGGAGAGTACAGATACAGCAACAACTGTTGAAAAAATCTACTTGATCAACAGAGACTCTATCTCTTTAATCTATGTGGGCGAGAATACTCATGCAGATCTGGATACTCTTGATCTAACTAAGGGTGAGGTTATCTTAAAAGCCCCATTCACTGTTGGTAAAACTTGGAAATCTGGTGAAAATATCTATGAAATAGTAGATTTTATTGATGCTGAATCTGGTCCAGAGGTAACTGTAGAAAAAAAATATCCAAATGGTACAATTGAAAGAGTCATATATCAAAAAGGTTTTGGAAAAGTACAAAAAACTACTATAATGGGGAGTTAAATAATGAAAAAATTAGTTCCAGCCATGGAAAAAGTTGATAAAATTTTTAACTATCTATATCTGAAGGAAAAAGCTTCTCAAGCTGAAATATCAAAGGATTTAAATATTCCTAAAGCCACTACAAATAGATTACTTCATACACTAGTTGCAATGGGATATCTATATTCAATTGGAAAAGAATATACTTTAGGAAATAAGTTTGATTATTTTTCAAATAAAAATAAAAATTATAATCTGATTAAAAATATCTCTTATCCTTATTTAGAGGAACTTTCATTGAAGTTTAAAGAGACTTTTAAAGTCAGTGTTTTTGATAAGAATAAAATTAGGGTTATAGCCTCTGTTGAAAGTAATGATTACTACAAGATAACTGTACCTGAAAATGCTATTTTCCCATTACATGCTGGAGCTGCAAGTAAGATTTTAATATGTCAACTGACAGAAAAAAAATTAAACTCTTTACTTCCAGAGTCTCTTCCAAAATATACTGAAAATACCATTACAAATAGAGATGATTTAAAAAAAGAGCTATTTAAAGTCAATATAAAAAAAATTGCTTTTGATAATATGGAGCACTCCAATACTATAAGTGCTGTGGCTATCCCAATATATGATAAAAATAATAAAATCATTGCCGCTTTAAGCTGTCCTTTCTTTAGTGATGGTATCAATAAGCAGCATATTGATGAGATTGTTATAGCTATGAAAGAGATCTCTAAAAAAATAACTACAACTATTATAAGTATGCATATTAATTAATTATTTTTTTTTCTTTAAAAGGAAATTGAAAAAATCCTCGAATAATGAGTGTGAAGTTAGAAAACAAAACTATAGGTTTTAATTAAAAGGAGGATTTTTTATGGAAAATAAAGATCTAGTATTTCAAATGAACAAATTTGTAGGAGATTTACATGTTTTTAAAACTAAAGTACATAATTTCCATTGGAATTTAACTGGAGAGCATTTCTTTGTTATACACCCAATGCTTGACGGAATTATGGATGAAATTGACGAACAAATCGACTCTGTTGCTGAGAGAATCTTAATGATTGGGCACAGACCTTTTGGATCTTTAGAAATCTATTTAAAACACACTGTTTTAGCTGAAGCTGAAACTAAAGCATACCCAGCTAAAGAAGCTGTAAAATTAATGTTAGAGGATTTCAAACTTCTTTTAGCTGAAATCAACATTATAATGGGAATCGCAGAAAAAGAGGATGACCAAGAAACTCTTACTCTAATCACTGATATAGGAGCTGCATATCAAAAACATATCTGGATGTTTGGAGCTTGGTTAGCATAACTATAAAAATAAAACCCCTTGAAAGTTCAAGGGGTTTTTTATTTTTTATTTATTCTCTAAAGCAAATAATCTTTTATTTAACTTTATCATCTTTTTAATTAGTTCTCTCTCTGATAAAGCAGTCATTAAGTGATCCTGTGCATGAACAAAAACTATTGATAAAGGAATCTTTTGTCCTCCCGCTTCTTTTTGAATCATATCTGTTTGAACATGGTGAGCTTTTAAAACTGCTGCATCACACTCTTTCATACACTCTTCAGCCTCTTCAAACTTACCCTCTTCAGCAAATGCTAAGGCTTGATGTGCAAAACCTTTTGCCTCTCCTGCATATGCAACTATTGAAAATATTATCTCCTCTAATTCCTCTTCTGTAAAATCTACCATCTTTTCCTCCTAAACCGAATTTATTACTTTTTTATTTTAATTTTAAATTTTTGCCAAGGTTTTATACTATCTAATAGTCCCATATAATTTGGATCTATCTTTCCTACAACACTTGTTTTACCTGAGTTTTTCATATCTTTTCTCGCTATATGTAACTCTCCTGCATACTGTCCATAAAGTGAGGATTCAATTAATACATCCCCTTTTTTTATATCCACAGGGTTAAATAACTCAAAATGTGTTCCTTTATACTTTACTCTTGATTGAGTTGATCTTACAACATACTCTCCAACATCTCCTCTTTGAAAATGCAGTTCCTTTTCAATTATATCTCTCTCAACTGATCCCACACCTTGGAATACTTCACACTCTAATTCCAACATCTCTTTATTTATGTCAGCTAGCTTTTTTAACTCCTCCTCTGTTGGGAAACAGTTTGATATTATTACAACATCTATACCCTCGTTGAATAGCTCTCTTCCTTGAACTTCAATTGGAAGATCTCTGTGCTCCTCTAGAGTACAAAGTCCATCATTCACTGGCCATGGTCCAAAAGTTCCAGTTTGAGATGTAACGAAAGCTGCAGTTGTCAGCGAAAACCCTTTAAATCTTTTATTACAACTTCTGAAATGCTCTCTTGAAAGACCTGTATATCTATGTGGATAGAAGTTATGACACCCAACTAACTTCTCTCTATTTGGCATATAATCCATTATTGTATTAACGTAGTTTGTATCTTGACTCATATTTATCTCTACCAGTAGTCCATACTCATTAAAAGTCATAATACTCTCTTCATTTCCAGAAAATCCTAAGTCTAATCTCACTCCACAAGCTCCAATCTCATTAAAAAATGATAGATCCTCATAACTTATGTTTAGCTTACTAAATATTGAAGGAGCTACATCTACCATAACTTCCATTCCAAAGCTATTTGCATGCTCTATTGTATCTTTAAACTCCTTTAGTATAGCCTCTTTATCCCCATCTACCGACAGTAAGCAAGTAAAAACTCTTTTATATCCATACTTTGCTGCTAACTCAATGTATCTTTTATTCTCTTCCAGTGTTGCATGAAATGGATATACAGATATTCCTAATTGTTTCATTTTCTACTCCCTCCTAAAAAACCATTGTTTTACTTAGGTTTTACTAGATTTTTTTAAGTAAGTCAAGAATTAAAACTGTAGGAAAAATTTAAACTTTTTTTTCGTCTAATACTTATAAGATTTCCAAGAGTTTCTCACTTTTTTTTTGGTATTAACGCTTAAATTTATTTTTTTTCTCCATTAGCTTCTTCCACTGTTTTATATATCTCTATTGTACTTTCTCTTCCTTTATCCAAATATAAGATATTTATCTTATGTCTCTCATCTTTGTACTCTAACATCTCTCCAACTTTCATATTTCTTAATGCTTTTAAAAAATTGTAGTTATAGTAAAACTTACACTTTAATAGCTCCTTATAAAGTCTTGACTCAAATATAAATCTATTGGAAAAGATATCTACAGTTTTGCTAACTAAAATATATTTTTCCTGATGATCTATATTTTGATTCTCCTTCAATGCCAAACAGATAGCTTCATCAAGAGCTCCTGATATACCTTTATCTAAATGATAGAGATTATTTCTTACAAATTCCACTCCCTCCTTTAATAAAGCCTCCTCTATTACCTTACTAACTGTGGATATTGAATCTACCCTATCTCTTAAAGGAAGAAGAAGTCTATCTATCTCCTCAGCAAGAATTGGAGAAAGCTTATGACTAAATGTGAACTCTATCTCCATTATCTTACTTGTAAAGCCATCACTATTCTTTATTTTCTTATAGTCTATATTGTATTTTGTAAGTTGATTTATATCCTCTAAAGCTGGTTTTAGAATAGTTTTTTCAAAATCATAAAACCTTTCATAGTTCTCTTGTCCAACTCCTAAAAGCTCTTTCAATTGATCTCTACTTATTATAAATCCCCCTTGATTTCTATTTTTTATCATAGCCAAGTATAGCTGAAAACTTTTCTTATCTTTAAATAAAAGAATTAACAATAGATCTATATCATCAAATATTCCACTCTCTTTTAGGGATTTTAATGATCTTGAAATATATAATCTATACTCCTCTCTATTTCTCATATAAAAATCAAATATAGGAAATGATGAGAAAAATATCTCCTCATCTTTTTCTACCAACTTTAAATGTATCCTTCTTTTTGAAAACTTATCTAAAAAATCCTCAATCAACTCTCTTTCTTTAACTATGGCTCTCAGTTCTTTCTCTGTAAAAATTATGTATTTTTC